>Ga0302325_10005655_pt1 | contig 28359 bp, 24 predicted proteins | sample Palsa_T0_2_FD_201948 | JGI IMG/M metagenome (GOLD analysis project Ga0302325, IMG submission 201948) | Peat permafrost microbial communities from Stordalen Mire near Abisko, Sweden - Palsa_T0_2 | ecosystem: Environmental > Terrestrial > Soil > Palsa > Peat permafrost | place: Sweden: Abisko...
GGAGATTGCACTTCTCGAAGAATTGCCGGCTCGCATGAATCTGGAATTCTTCGGCGGCTTGTACGGCCTATCGGGGGCGGCGCTTGGCGCACGAATTGCGGCGGTATTGGAATTGACCAGTCTCTCGGATCGCGCCCGCGACCCGCCGAACACATTTAGCGGCGGCATGCGGCGACGATTGAATATCGCCTGTGCTCTACTGCACGAGCCGCAGATTTTGCTGCTGGATGAACCGACGGTGGGAGTCGATCCACAAAGCCGCAACGCCATTTTCGAGACGATCGAGGCGCTGGCCGGCCAGGGGCGAACGGTGGTCTATACGACGCACTACATGGAAGAGGTCGAGCGGCTGTGCGATCGCATCGTCATCATCGATCATGGGCGCGTTCTCGCCAACGACACGCTGACGGGGTTGCTGGCGGCTGCGCCGGTGGGAAACAAGCTGACATTGAAATATGACGTGGCGCCGGATGCCGCGGCACTCGCCGAAATCAGGAATCTGCCCGGGGTCATTCAAGTCGATCTAACCGGCACTGAGGTGTCGGTTTCCGCGAATGATCTCGGCACGGCGGCGCCGCGTGTGCTCGAGCGTCTTGCCGCCCGCGGCTTCAGTTGTCAGGAGTTGACCAGCCGGCGCGCCAATCTGGAGGATGTGTTTCTGGCATTGACCGGACGCACGCTCCGCGACACATGAGCTCGACATTCACCGCGTTTCGTGCCTTGGTGCGCAAAGACATCCAGATCTTTTTGCGCGACCGCCGCGCGCTGGTGGTCAGCGTGCTGACGCCGATCGTGGTCGCGGCCTTCTTTGGCTTTTTGTTCGGCGGCACCGGCTCCGGCGGCAACCCCATATCGCGCATGAAAGTCGGTATCACCGACTTGGATCACAGCGAGCTGACCAAGGCGGTGCTCGAGAGCTTGAACCAGGACGCCTCCCTCGAAATCCAAGAGCTCCCGGAGGATCAAGCCCTGCAGCTGGTGCGCAGCGGCAAGCTGCGGGCGGCCATCGTATTTCCAGCCAATTTTGAGGCCTCTGCGACCGGCGCGCTGGTCGGTGCCGGCCCCATGCCGGACGTCAAGCTTCTCTATGATCCATCGCAATCCATGGTTCGGCCGATGGTCGCAGGATTGCTGTCGCAGCACGTGATGCAGCGCTTGTCGCGGCCGAATTTCATCGGCAATGCCAAGCCGATTCCCTTCAACGTCGACAATGTCGCAGTCACCACCGGGCCGCGCTACAACTCATATGCGCATTCCTTCGCAGGCATGAGCATTCAGTTCATTCTTTTCATGGGCATCGATGCCGGCATTGCGCTGCTGCTCATGCGCCAGGAAGGCATGTGGCGCCGATTGCGTGCCGCGCCGCTGTCGCGTGCCGTCCTGCTCGGCAGCCGCGTGGCGGGCACCACGCTGATCGCGATCATGATTCTGGCGGTCGTTTACTTGGTGGCGCGTGTGGTGTTCGACGTACGGATCGCCGGCAGCGTGCCTGGCTTTGTGATGGTCGCCTGCGCTTTCGCGCTGCTTGCGGCCACGACCGGACTCATGATCGCTTCGCTCGGCCGCTCAGTGGGCGCAACTCGCGGCGTGGCCATGTTTTCCGTGCTGATCCTGGTGATGCTCGGCGGCGCGTGGGTGCCTGCTTTCTTGTTTCCAGAATGGCTGCAGCACCTGACCGAGTTCGTGCCAACCCGCTGGGCGGTGGATGGACTCGATGCCACGACCTGGCGCGGCCTGCCGCTCCAGGATGCCATTAAACCCACGGTGATATTGGTGGGCTGGTCGGCCCTGTTTGCGCTGATCGCCGTGTGGCGCTTCAATTGGGAAGATGATTGACGGGCCCGACGCGGTTGCGTTGGATGGATGCGGCTTTGAAAAATTGCGAGGGCGGGTTGTGCTAACGAAGCTGTCTTTATTTTGCGCGTGCTTGTTTCTGAGTGCATCATCGATGGCCGCGGCCACCGCGCCCTCCAAGGCCGCCGTAACGGCCGAATCCATCACGATCAATCGGATCTCCGACGTCGGATTCAACCATAGCGAGGTCGTCGACACCGCGGCCTATTTGGCCGACGAGATTGGCGGGCGCATGACCAACTCTCCCGCCATGCGCAAAGCGGAACGATGGACACAAGAGAAATTCAAGAGCTGGGGTTTGAAGGACGTCAGATCCGAGGGCTTCGATTTCGGGCGAGGCTGGTGGATCGAGTCCTCGCATGTGCGGATGATCGCGCCCAGGCCCTTGGAACTGCGCGCAATCCCTCTGGCCTGGACGCCCGCGACAAATGGTGTTTTGAGCGCACCGATCATCGTTGCGCCCATGGCGAACGAGACCGATTTCGCGGATTGGAAGGGCAAATTGGCCGGCAAAATCGTGTTGGTCACCTGGCCTGCACCGCCGAAGGACGATGGCGATGCGCCGTTCCAGCGTTTGACCGATGCTGAGATCGCCAAGCTGGATAAATACGAGCAGCCGACATTCGACCCGGCAGCGCGCAAAAAGCGCATCGAGCGCTATCGCTTCAGGCCGAATTTAGACGCGTTTCTGGCGCAGGAAGGCGCGGTGGCACTGGTGCAAATGTCGCGTACCGAAGGACGATTGGTGCATGGCGAAGGCTACGGCTATCGCGTCGGCAAGACGCCAAAGCTTCCGGGCCTCGAACTCGCGGCGGAGGACTATCGAAAGCTGACGCGCCTCGCGAAACGCGGCGAAGTACGGCTGGAAATCGACAGCCGGGTCCATTTCGAGGACGCGGATCACAACGCCTACAACACCTTCGCCGACATAACCGGCGAAGATCCGCATGCAGGCTATGTCATGGCTGGTGCGCACTTGGACAGTTGGGTTGCCGGCGACGGCGCTGCCGACAACGGTGCCGGCAGCGCTGTAGTCATGGAAGCGGCGCACATTCTCGCCAGCATCGGCGTTCATCCAAAACGCACCATTCGCTTCGCGCTGTGGGCCGGCGAGGAAGAAGGCCTGCTCGGGTCAGAGGCATATGTCGAGAAGCATCTCGCTCATCGCCCGCTGCCGACCGATCCTAACGAGGCCGATTTGCCGCCTTATTTTCTGGGCGATATGTACCCGGTGCAGACCTTGCCGGGCTTCGCCGACTTGGCGGCTTATTTCAACATCGACAATGGCTCGGGAAAAATTCGCGGCATTTACGCCGAAGGAAATTTCGCCGTGGTGCCGATCTTGCGCGAATGGCTGATGCCATTTTCCAGCCTGGGCGCAAGCTCTGTCGTGGCCGTGCCTACCGGAGGAACAGACCACGTCTTCTTAAGCCGCCTCGGCTTGCCGGCGTTCGAATTCATCCAAGATCCATTGGATTATGAGACCCGGGTTCATCACACCGATCTCGATACTTTCGATCATCTGCGGCCGCTCGATTTGCGGCAGGCATCGGTCGTGCTTGCGACGGTGCTCATGGCCGCAGCGAACAGCGACAAGCCATTGCCGCGCAAGACGCTGCCCACGCAACCGGCACCGACGGATCCATTCGCGTATCCGGACCCAACGAAGAAATAGCGCGCGTGATCGAACTGAAGGGGGTCAGCAAGATATTTCGAACCGACATCGTCGAGACCTACGCTTTGAGAGAATTCGACTTGGCCGTCGACGCTGGCGAGTTTGTCGCAATCACGGGGCATTCCGGCTGCGGCAAGACCACTCTCCTCAACCTCACCGGTCTTCTGGAGGAATTCGACGCCGGCAGCTATCGACTCGACGGGGAAGACGTCAAGGCACTTTCAGACAATCAACGCTCTCACATTCGCAATCGCAAAATTGGCTTTGTATTTCAAGGCTTCAATCTAATACCCAACTTGAACATCTACGACAATGTGGCCGCGCCTCTGCATTATCGTCGCATGCCGGCCGGTGAGCGCCGCAAACGGGTGATGGATTCTTTGGAAAAGGTCGGACTCATCTCCCGAATGAGGCACTTTCCCGCGCAACTCTCCGGCGGTCAGCAGCAGCGTGCCGCCATTGCACGCGCCATCGGTGGTGATCCGCGGGTGATTCTCGCCGACGAACCGACCGGGAACCTCGACTCGACCATGTCAACGCAGATCATGGATCTGCTTGGCTCGATCAATGCTTCGGGTACGACGATTCTCATGGTCACGCACAACAACGAGCTCGCACAACGCGCGCGGCGCAAAGTTCATATGGTGGACGGAACCATTGCAACCGACCATGCGCTCGCAGCTTTAGGCGCGGAATCCTATGTATAAGCGGTGGAGATAGCGCCTTATTAGACGACGCGCGTCGCCACAGCCGGCGGAACGGTGGAACCGCGTAGCGCAGGTATCAATGCGGCAAGCAGACCAGCGACCCAGATGAGGCCCATGCTGCCGACCAGAAAAATGATTGGCATGCGGGGCAATTCCAACAGCAGGTGCAGCTGCACCGCAAAAGCAGCGGTCAACGCCGAACCCGCAAGAATACCTGCCGTGGTAATGAGCCAGTTCTCCAACAGAAACATTTTCACGATGTCCGCGCGCCGGGCACCGATCGCACGCCGCGTGCCAATCTCCTTGGTGCGGCTGGTAACCGCGAATGAAGCGAATCCGAACAAACCGAGCACTGTGACAGCGAGCACTAAGGAGGACAGGATAGCCAGAATGACGGCGTCCGTGCGGTTGGCCACGCGGGATCGAGCCGCCTCCGCGGCGAGCGTATCCATGCCGTCGACCAGCCGGCCATGCTGCAGCGGTTCGAGCTCCTTCCAAACTCGGGCCATGATGGCGTCTAGCTGACCCGGCTTCGTCCGTACGAGGTAAATCGCGTTAGGTCCCGGCGGAACCGCGGGGGTCAACACCACATCATAGACGATATCCCCGGGACCATTGGGCGGCGCCGCCTGCAGCAACTCCACCACACCCACGACGGTCGCCGAACCGCCGTTGAGAAGACTGAAGTACATCGGCTTTCCCAATGACCGTTCGCCATCGCCGTAAAGTTTCGTGGCCAGATCTTCGGTGATCACGACCTCGCTGCCGAAACGAGGGTGCGCGACGTCGATGCGCGGCGGCGCGGGCGAGACGGTGTCGGCGTTGAACATCCTGCCCCGAACGAGATGCACTCCCAGTACATCCAAAATCGTGTCGGTCGATTGGTACACGAACGCTTCCCGCTTCTTTTCTTTGAGATCCTGGTTCGGCGAGACCAAGGATCGAAGTCCGGCACGGTGCTCCGGAATCGCATTGGTTACACTGGCCGCGATGACCCCGGGAAGTAATCTGAAATACTCGAGGTCGAATTTGACTGTACTTTGTTGGTCATAGTCCTTCCCCTCGCCATGGCTCTGAATCCAAAATATATTGGCTATATCCATTCCGGTCGAACTTTCCGTTGCTTCCAGCCGCGCATCGATGACGCAGGCGACATTAGCAAAGATCATCAAGCTCAACGCCACTTGAGCCGAGAGCAGCAAGGGGCCTGCCGGGCTTCGCCATAACGCTCTGAGAACTGTTCTAATCACGCTGATAGTGCTACTGAATATTGAGGAAGGTGGCCGGCGCCAGCCGCCCAATGCGCCACGCCGGGTATAACCCGGCGAGCACGCCCGCAAGAAGCGACAAAGCCACGGCAGTGAAGATCATCTGCCCGTCCATGTGCGAGAGCGACTGCGCGATCGTGGTGAAGTCGGGGTTGTCGTGGAATTGGGCGGACCGCATGAGGACGAACATCCGAATTAAACGCAGGCCAATGGCTGCGATGCCAATACCAATGAGTCCAGCGAAGACACCCAACAGCGCAACTTCGATGAGGTGCTGGCGAATGACGTCGCCGCGCGTGGCACCCAAAGCTCTGCGAATTCCGGACAAACGGGCGGCACTCATGAATTTCGCCAGCAGCAGACCCAAAGTATTCAAGACACAAATGCCCAGAAACGTCAGCGCAAGCACCACTTGAATCTTGTTCTGATTGCCGACTACCTCATTCATCTCGAGCCAGGTCGATACGGTCGCCAGGCGAGTATTCGGCGGCCTCGCAAATCGACCGGTCTGCTGCTGAGCCCGGTGGTAGTTTTCGAGAAACTGCGCGTATTCGCGGTATTGGCGTTGGGTCGTCAACTCGGCCCACACGCCGGTCGAATTGCATTCAGACGGAGCCAGTGCCTTGAACGTCTCAAGCATGGTCTTTGTTTGCAGGCAGAACCCTTCGTAAGACAGTCCGGCCACGGATTCAACCCAGCGAAAGGGAATAAACAGATCATCAGCAGGCCCAAAGTCCCTCGCCTCGTCATAGAAGCGTGGCAGAGGCAGCCATCTAGCGAGGATGCCGATGACCGTGAAATGCTGGCCGCTCAAGGTCAGGCCGCGGCCGACGTTGTTACCGCCGCCGAATAATCGATCATTAAGAAAACTGCTGATGACGACAACTTGAGCGGGCGCCTCGTCCTCGGACTGCGTCCATCCGCGACCGTAGAGAAACGGCACATCGAACATCGGAAAAAATTCTCGGGTGGTCACGCGAACGCGGCGGTGGATGGGCGGGCTTCCCGGACGCACTGAGCCCACCAGGCCGCCGGAGTAGGACATCATCACGCTGCGTTCGGGAATCTTCGATTGGTAGATCGCCAATGCATCTCGATAAATCAGCGCAAACGGCGGATCGTCTGCGTGCGGCCGGACTTTATCCGTCTCGTCCATCGCGGGACGGTTGTCGATGAGTACGCGGAACAGGACATCGTTCTTCCACCAAATGGGGTTGCCGGCTTTTGCGTGGTAGAGGGTGATTGCCACCACGGAAGTACCGATGCCGATTGCGATTACCGCAACGACCAGCGCCGCGACAAATGGATTGCGCTGGATGCTTTGTAAGGCAAGCCGCAGGTCGTGCCCCCACATGGAAGCACTATGCCTGTTTCAGGCGGCCCCGTCGAAAATCCGCGATAATTTCCCGCGCGGCGTTGTGCCCGGGAGCGCCGGTCACCCCGCCGCCGGGATGTGTCCCCGCGCCGCACATGTACAGGCCTTTCAGGGGGCCACGATAGTCGCCGTGCCCCAGCATCGGCCGCGCCGAAAACAGTTGATCCAAACTCAAAGCGCCATGAAAAATGTCGCCGCCGATGAGCCCAAAAGTGCGTTCAAGATCCAAAGGGCTCATGATCTGCCGCCCAAGCACTGCGGCCTTGAAATTCGGCGCGTGGCTGTTGACCAAATCGATCATCACGTCCGCGACCTCATCGCGATGCGTATCCCAGGATGCATCGTTCGGCAGAACGGGCGCCACGTGCTGGCAGAACAGGCTGGCCACATGTTGTCCCGGGGGCGCCAGACTGTCGTCGAGGGTGGAAGGAATCAGCATTTCCACGATGGGCCGCTTCGACCAGCCGCCCGCTTTGGCATCGAGGTACGCCTGGTCCATGTAGGCCAGACTGGGCGCCATGATGATGCCGGCGGTGTGATGATCGGCGGCGGCGCGGCCCGGCAAGGCCGTGAAGTCGGGCAATTCCGCCAGCGCGACATTCATGCGGAAGGTTCCGGATCCGCAGCGCCAATGAGCGATGCGCTCGCGAAAGTCCTGCGGCAAAACACTGGATTCGATCAGCGATCCATACAGCAACTTCGGGTTTAGGTTCGACACCACGCAGCGTGCCCGAATCGCTTCGCCTTTCTCGGTAACCACGCCCACCGCGCGGCCGCCTTCGACCAAGACCTCTCGAACTGGACTCGCCACTCGGATCGCCACACCGCGCGCCGCCGCTGCTTTGGCCATGGCTTGGGTAATTGCGCCCATTCCCCCGATCGCATGCCCCCAGGCACCTTTCTTGCCGTTAACCTCGCCAAACACGTGATGCAGCAGCACGTAGGCTGAACCCCCTGCGTAGGGGCTGGCATAGTTGCCGACCACGCCGTCGAAGCCGTATGCGGCTTTGATCGGCGCGCTTTCGAACCAAGAGTCGAGATAGTCCCCCGCGGACTTCACGAACAAATCCAACAGCTCGCGACGCATTGGCAGATCCAGCTTCGCTATCCGCTTGGCTTGGCGCGCGCCGCGCAGCATTTCAGGCAATGCCTGAAGCCATCCGCCGGCGGTGACGTTGGGCGGCGTTTGCAGCACCAGATCACGCAGCACGTCGGCGATCACATCAAGACGTTCGCCATAAGCGCTCAAGCGCTCTGCATCGCGCACGGAAAACTTTGCAACTTCGCGGGCCGTCTGTCCGGCGCCCACTTTGAGATAGGTGCTGTCGTCCAGCGGCAGAAAATTCGCCAGCTTGCGCTCGACGATGCGCAGGCCATGCCCCGGCAAATCCAGATCCCGAATGATCTTCGGGTTGAGCAGCGAAACCGTGTAGGCCGCCACGGAGTTGCGGAATCCGGGATGAAATTCCTCGGTTACCGCGGCGCCGCCGACGACGGCGCGGCGCTCGAGCACTGTCACGGTAAGTCCCGCGGCTGCAAGATACGCGGCACAGACCAGTCCGTTGTGGCCGCCGCCGACAATGACGACGTCGCGCAATGATTCAGCCACAGCTTCCAGGGTTCCTAGCGCCGCCCATTCGGCCGGCGCTGCTCCAACCAGAGCCGGGCGAATGTTCCAGGCTGCTTTCGGGAATGACTTCGCGCATGCGGCGCGCAAAACTTCTCAACGCAACTTCGTTGTGGCCCAACGGACCCGGCGAGTAACTGCGCGAGCCCATGCCGGCTTGCACTCTCTCGATCAAGGCTTTGTCTTCCAAGCTGACTCGGCGATTTATGCGCCAATTCAGGTAGCGCGCCGCCCGCATTTCACGCCTTTCGTCGGGGTGCGCGTAAGCGATCTCCCTGACCAAAGTCTCGGTGGGTGATATCGGGATCATCTGCATGAAATCGACCTGATCCGGATAAACGTCGAACGCGACGTTCGGCCACAGCTTGAAGTAGGTCCACAGACGTTGCCGATCCTCGGGCAGGTGCGGCACGGAGGGCAGGACGGTTTGGTACATGCGCTCCGACCGCTGCGCCGAGGGTATGTCGCGCAGATGGCCCCACATTTTGTCCACCCACTGTTCCGCCTCGATTCCGTATGACCGGCCGAACAATCGCGACAGGCCGGGATGCGCAACGGCGATATGCATCGCGTCGGAATAATTGTCCGTGACATTTTTCCAGTTGACCTGCCGCAATCGCAGCGTTACCCGTCCAAGCGGCCTGAGTTCCTCGAGTCGGTAGCAAGCCAGCTCCTTCTCATAAGGCGCCAGCATTTCAGCGACGCTGGGCAGGCCCGGCCGCATGCGGACAAATACGAATCCCATGTAAATTTCGATCTCGAGCTGTTTCAGCGGGTAATGCTCCATAGCAAAGTCCACAAATTCATTGCGCTGCGGGACGGCCACCAGCGCCCCGTCGAGATCGTAGGTCCAGGCGTGGTAGGGACACACAATGCGTCCGGGGCAATGCCCGGCGGCACCGTCGAGAAGCCTGGAGGCGCGATGCCGGCAGACATTGAAGAAAGCCTTGACGCCGTAATCGCGGCTGCGCACCGCGACTATGGACTCGCCCAGGAAATCCAGCGTGTGGTAATCGCCGGGAGTTGGAATGTCGCTAAGGTGGCAGATGATCTGCCACGACGTGGCAAAGACCTGTTGTTTTTCGGCGCGTAAGAAGTCGGCGTCCCGATATATCCATCCGGGCAAACTGAAGTCTTCTTCCAAGGCGCGGCGCCGTGCGTCCATGAGGTGTCATTTCCAGGCTCTTGTTGAACGGTAGTATAACAAGAGAAACCGTCAAGATTTGTGAGGATTTCCCCGCACAATTCGCGGAAAGGCGCCGGCGCAAAGCGCGTTGATCCAATCCTCGCAGATATTGATTGCCTCACGTGGCTTGAACGTCTCCGAACTGAGGCTCAATTCGACCCATAGGCCATCCAGCAGCGCGCTGAGCGCGATCGCGGCGGAGCGCAATTTTAACTTGGGTGCGGCGCCGGATTCGACCAGCTCGCCCAGCAGGCCTTCGAGCATGGAGCGGTACTTTCCGTAGGTTCGATCGTGAACTTCGCGAATCTCGCGTGAGTGCGCGACCATGCTCCAGAACACCACCCACACGTTGAACAGCTGCGGATCGAGAAGTTGCGGAGCGAATGATGCGCGAAAAAAATCGCTCAAGCGTTCGCGCGGCGAAGCGGCGTGATTGTGCGCGCGGGCGCGCAGTTCATCCTGTAATGACAGCGCCAGGGTCTCGTAGGTCTCCGCTACCAATCCTGACTTGCTGGGGAAGTGGTGGTTGATCAAGCCGATCGAGACGCCAGCCGCGGCGCTTATGCGCCGCACCGAGACGCCGTCGTGGCCGTACTTTTTCAAACAGCGCAGAGTGGCTTCAACCAGAGCTTCGCGGCGTACAGCAGGCGTAGCGCGACGAAATTTCGGTACCCGCGGCTTTTTCTTCATCTAGTCCCTTGATCCCTAGTATAACGAACTCCATCCTGGAGTTCTGCATCGCAAAGCTAGGCCGCCCGATACGCTCGATAATCCAATCCGAGCGCGCTGGCCACCGCCTCATGCGTCAATTGACCTGCGTGCACATTCAGACCCTGAGCCAACCCCGGGTCCTTGGAAATTGCACTGCGCCAGCCGTGATCGGCCAGCGCCTTCACATACGGCAGAGTGGCATTGGTGAGTGCAAAGGTCGATGTTCTCGGCACCGCTCCTGGCATGTTCGTGACCGCGTAATGGATGACGCCGTCCAGCACATAGGTCGGTTCGGCATGAGTCGTAGGACGACTGGTTTCGAAGCACCCCCCTTGATCGATCGCAATATCGACCAGCACCGCGCCCGGCTTCATGGTTTTAATCATGGCGCGCGTAACCAGCTTGGGAGCCGCGGCGCCTGCTATCAGCACAGCACCGATGACGAGGTCGGCGTCGCGCACCAATTCCTCGATGGCATGAGCGGTCGAATACACCGTCTTAAGCTGGCTTCCAAAAATCGCGGACAGCTCTCTTAGGCGCTTGACTGAGCGATCCACGACGGTTACATCTGCACGCAGACCTACCGCCATTTCCACCGCGTGAGTACCGGATACGCCGCCGCCCAGCACCACCACTTTGGCAGGTGCAACGCCCGGCACGCCGCCGAGAAGCACGCCAAATCCCCCGTTGGCCTTTTGCAGGCAATTCGCACCGACCTGCACCGACATGCGTCCGGCCACTTCACTCATGGGGGTCAACAGCGGCAACGAACCATCGGGTGCAGTTACCGTCTCATAGGCGATGGCGGTGGCGCCCGAGGCGAGCAGCGCCATCGTTTGCTCGCGATCGGCTGCCAAATGCAAATAAGTAAACAGCGTTTGATTGCTGCGTAACATCTTGCACTCGGTTAGCTGCGGCTCCTTAACCTTCACGATCAGATCGGTCGAGCCGAAAATGTCTTCGACCTTTTTGGAGATTGAGGCTCCCGCGGCCTGATAGTGCGAATCGTCGAAGCCTATACCCGCGCCCGCGCCGCTCTGTACGATGACTTGATGCCCCGAATCGACGAGTTCGCGAACGCCCGCGGGCACCAGACCCACCCGGTACTCATGAATTTTGATTTCTTTGGGGACGCCGATTTTCATAAACTCGCTCCGCAGGATGGGCCGGGATGGCAAGGTTACTCACCCGGGCGTCGATAAACAATCCGGGCGCCGCGCCATTAGACGATATCGACCAATTCCCGCACGAGCAGACGTTGCCAGAGCCATTCCTGCCGCGTTTTAGGGGCATTCAACGACATCCGCTCCAAATACGGCCTCACTGCGCTCGGGGTGCCAAGCGAAGTCGCAGCGAGGCCCACGGCCTTGACACGCGGCCAACCGCCTGAGGTCCTCTCCTTCAGTCCGTTCAGGGCTTTCGCCAGCACGATTTCCTCATTGGTGAGGTCGGTGCCGAACGGAAATTCGGAGAACAATCCTCGCGCCCGCGCCAGAATGAAACGCTCTTCCAAGGCGCGCGGAGTATTGTCTCGATACAATTCGGGAATCCGATAATCGGAGCGCAATTTTCCGGCCGCTTGTGCTTCCCGCTTCAGGCCGTCCTGAAAGCGCGAATCCGCAACGTTCAATACGGCCGCGATCGCATCCTGATCGCTCAAGCCGCGCAAATCCGCGACGCCGTATTCCGTCACCACGATATCGCGGAGATGGCGCGGAATGGTCGTGTTTCCATAATTCCATAATATATTCGAGGTGACTTTGGAATTCTTTTCGCGTGTGCTGCGCAGCGTGAGAATCGAACGGGCATCCGGCAAAGAATGCGCCATCGCGACAAAGTTGTATTGGCCGCCGACACCGCTGACGACGCGGCCGTCGGCCAAGCCGTCGGAGACGGCCGCCCCCAGCAGCGTCACCATCATGGTGGAATTCAAAAACCTCCCATGCCGACGCTGCGCAATTTTCAATGCCTGATCGGCACCATTGAGTTGATTGACGAAGGAGACGCCGCACATCGAAAATTGGCGCAGTTCGGCCTCAGGCATATCGCGCAGCGCGGCGTAAAATCCACGCGGTCCCAAGATAAACGCGCCGTGCAGCAGAGTACCGCCGCAAAGCTGCCGCCCGGCGCACAGGGCCAACAGGTCGCGGCGGCCATCGGCCGTGTTCAGCGTAGCCGCGGCAATCTGTCCTTCTGAATTCTGGATGCGGCCGCTGCTGTAGCGGCAGTCAGAGCGAAACACACCGATGTCCTGCAATACCGCGAAGTCGACGGCGCTCAAGGGACTGGCGAAACCTCCATTCGCCAACGCCGCCAGAAATTCCTCGTCGATGCGCTCGCTGACTGCGCAATGGTTCAACAGCTGCTGGATGCGCACGTCGGCGTAAACGCGCCGCCGCAGTACCCCACTGCGATACAAATCCAGGAAGCCGTCAAAGAACATTTCCGAGCAGCCATAGAGGCCGGCTTCGAACGGCGCCGCGTCGCCGCTCGCATCCAAGGCCGCTCCACAGCGCTCCGCAGCCTTCAGGCCCTGCAGCATCTCGCGAAATTCCAGGTTTTGTTGGTGGCGCAGCTGCAGTCCGTAAACCACGGCATCGCCGAGCGCGCCGATGCCGATTTGCAGCGTGCCGCCGTCGCGCACCAAGCGCGCGCCGTACAAGCCGATGGCATGGTCCGCCGTATTCAAACGTTGATTGGGCGGCGCAAACAAATCGTATTCGTAGCGCGGGTGCTCGACGACCCCGTCGAATGTCTCCGGCGCCACGGCCGCGGGTCCGAACATGAAGGGCATCTGCCTATTGACCTCGCCGATGACCACGAGCTCTCTGCCGGCGCGCCGCTGCGGCGCCAAATGTTCGAGCAAATCGAGTGTGACATCCGGATTTGATCCGAGACTGTATTCAGTGCGGCCGTCGACGCTGCGCTTCGCGACCAGTTGGGCAATGACATTGACTCCCCGGGCTGCCACGTCGCGCGCCACATGCGAGTAGTTGGCGCTGACATAGTGGCGTTGAGAGTGTCCGACGTTGAGCAGGGCGCCGGGGTCCAAGAAGAACTCGACGATCCGAACATTTTCTGGCACGCCCCTGCCGTGTAGATCGGTCACGTAGTCGAGCGGCACGCAGGCGCCGAAAAGCCGCGCGACCAAGGGCTCCAGGAAGCGGCGCTCGAGCTCGCCCTTCCATTCCGGGGCACGCAGGCTCAAGGCCGTGAAAATCGTCAGCCGTAAGGTCGGGTCGCGCCGCGCACGGCGGTAGAACTCGTTGACCAAAGGATTTGGCTTGCCTACACCCAAAGGCAATGCCAGGACAATGCGAGATCCGACGCGGCTTAAAGTATTTTCAACGCATTCGGCGACATCGTCGAAGGTGCTCGGCATGTCAGCCCTTGGGCTTCAGCACCAAAGAGAAATTGATCTTGACGGCATCGCCGACGGTATCCGTGCTTTTCCAGTCGCCCTGGCCTACGCCGAAATCCAGGCGGTTGAGTTTGGCGCTGCCTGAGAGTTTGGCGCCCCCGGCACCCGGCACGAACTGAAACTCGATGGGTACGTCCTTGGTGACGCCGTGCAGGGTCAGCGCGCCGACCGCAGAGAAGCCCGCGGCGGTCTTGGTGATGGACTTGGTGATGTAGTGCGCGGTGGGGTTGTGGGCGACATCGAAGACGTCCTTGCCGCGTATGGTCGTGTCGCGATCCTTGTCAAGCGAATCGACCGAGTTCATGTCGATCTGCACGTCGATTCGAGAGCTTGCAAGAGTGTCCGGCGCAAAGTCGACGTTGGCCGTGAACTTGTGAAAGACGCCCTTGAACTCGGCGCCCGCCTGTACGCCGACGAACTCCAGGCGGCTCGCCGCCGCGTCGGAAGTGTAGCTCGCGGCCGCCGCCGCCGCCGCGCCACCCAAAAGCAGGGCCGTCGCAACAAGATAAAGATTTCTCATGATCGCCTCTCCGATTTGGTAAATGGCAGCATGCGCTTGAGCACATCATCCTTGTTCCAGAAGTGATGCTTGAGCGCCGCGAGAATGTGCAGGAGCGCGACCGCGAACAGGAGCCAGCTCAAGGTGTCGTGCGTCGTTCTGAGAATATTGAATGCTTGCTCGTTCGGTCCGATGAGATTGGGCCAGGTGAATAAGTCGAACCAACTCACCGAGTAATTCTTGGCGGAGGACATCATCCATCCAGTCAGCGGCATGACGAATAGCAAGACATAAAAAAGAACGTGGGTTGCCCGCGCGAGCTTCCTTTCGATCGTGGTCATGCCCGGCGGTAATTCGGGCGGCCTGTTGAATAGCCGCCACAGCAGCCGCAACACCGCCAGCGTCAAGATCGTCATGCCAAAGCTCTTGTGCCGCGCCAAGAGCGCAAGCTTTCGCGCCCCAAGCGGCAGGTCATCCGCCGACCATGCCAATGTGAATTGAACCACGATGAGCGCCGCGATGAGCCAATGAAATCCTTGCGCGACCGCACTGTAGCGGGTCGGGGGGCTTTGATTTGGCATCACGCATCTCCGGCTGCAAACTGTTGCGTAGTTTAGCAAGCCCGAGGGTCCCCGACAGATGTTCAACAGGATTGCGATCGCGCTTGCGGTTCTGAGCCTGGCGGCATGCGCAGCGCCGCGTCCGCGGCCGGTCGCGCGGCAGTTGCCGGCGCAAGCGTCCCTGCCATCGCTTCCTGCGGCCGGCGAATACCGGATCGATTCCAGCGCCTCCGAATTGAGGCTGCTGGTATATCGAGCGGGACCGCTGGCCAATCTTGGGCACAACCACGTCATGGTCAATCGGGCGGTTACGGGATTGGTGCAAATCGGCACTGACGTGCCGGCGTCGTCATTTTCTCTGAGCGTGCGAGCGGATGGTTTCGTGGTTGACGATACCCAAGCGCGACAGGAAGAGGGTGGCGACTTTCCGGGCGACGTTCCGGAAGACGCGAAAGCAGGTACACGCCGCAATATGCTGAGCGGCGCGGTGCTCAATGCCGCTGAGTTTCCAGACATCACTGTGAAGAGCGCGTCGCTCGCAGGCACCCTGAACGAATTGAACGCGGACTTGGAAATCAGCGCAGCGGGACACACTTCGCGAATATCGGTTCCGCTCAGCCTGGAAGGCGACGCACATCACTTCGTTGCGGCGGGCTCGATGGAACTGCGGCAAACGGCGCTAGGCCTCACTCCCTACAGCTTGATGCACGGCGCCTTGCAAGTGCAAGACGCCATGCAGTTGGAGTTCAAGATCACGGTGTTGACGAACTAGTCAGAAGGATCGGCGTCCCTTCGGGCGCCACCAGCACCGCGGCCGGCACCGCGCGCAATCCCGGCGGCAATTCGCCATTCGGCACGATGCCTTTATCGGCAAGATGAGCCAGCGTGCCGCCCACATCGTCGACTTCGAATCGTAAAGTCGCACGCCGCAAATCGGCGGGATGATACAGGCCGAGATCGATGAAGTCGCTGGTGCAGGCGATGTGCGGCAGGCGATCGCCGGGCTCGTCCATGCCGACGAAACCAAAGTCTTCCCAATAAGCCTTTGCCAATTCGCGATCCGGCGCCGGCACTGCGATCTCGAGAAAATAGCCGCAGCGCGAAGTGTCGTTGGCCAGGCGTTTGCTGGGTGAAAATGTGCGCGCTTCGACCAAACGCACCAGCTGGCCCGAGGGGTCGAGCCAGCCGACCTCATTGAACACATGACTGCCGAGGTGACGAAACTGAAATTCGATTCCCTTTTGCTCGAACGCGTCCAAGTGCTTGAGCAGGTCGGGCTTTACGAAAGTCAGCGACGGCGCGGGAATGGGTTCTTGATGCAGACCCAAACAGATACGTCCGTCCGTGACCACGGCATAAGGATGCGGCCACGCATCGCCCACCTCGGCGGAGGAAAAACCAAGATTCACGTAAAAATCCAATGAAGCCTGAACGTCGGGCGCGGCGAGCGAAAACTCGAGGAAGCGTCCTAGCACGGCGTCGCTAACTCACTCCGCCGACGCAGATGTATTTGATTTCTGTGTAGTCGAGGATTCCGTACTTGGATCCTTCGCGGCCGATGCCCGATTCCTTGACGCCGCCGAATGGCGCCACTTCAGTCGAGATGATGCCGGTGTTCAAACCGACGATGCCGTACTCGATGGCTTCTGAAACTCTCCAGCTCCTGGCGAGGTCGCGCGTGTAGAGATAGGCGGCCAAACCGAACTCGGTATCGTTGGCCATCGCGACCGCTTGTGCTTCGCTTTCAAATTTGAATAGCGGTGCCACCGGCCCGAACGTTTCCTCGCGAGCCACCAGCATCTTGGGCGTGACGTCGGTGAGAATGGTGGGTTCGAAGAATGAGCCGCCACGCGCGTGGCGCTTCCCGCCTAGAGCGATTTTGGCACCCTTCGCCAGCGCATCCGCAATGTGCTCCTCGACCTTTGCCACCGCTTTGGCATCGATCAGCGGTCCCTGGTCGGTGACGCCCTCGAGTCCATCGCCTACGCGCAGCTGCGCGACCGCAGACTTGAGCCGCTTGGCGAATTCGTCGTAAACACCGGCTTGAATCAACAGTCGATTCGCGCAAACACAGGTTTGCCCGGTATTTCGATACTTGCTGGCCAGGGCTCCTTGGACTGCGGCATCCAAATCGGCATCGTCGAATACGATAAAAGGCGCATTCCCGCCAAGCTCGAGCGACAGCTTCTTGACCGTGCTGGCGGATTGCGTCATGAGCTTCTTGCCCACTTCGGTAGAACCGGTGAACGTTAGTTTTCTCACCGTCGGGTTGCTGGTCATTTCCCCGCCGATCGCCGTCGCGCTGCCGGTGATCATGTTGAACACGCCTTTGGGGACGCCTGCGCGGTGAGCAAGTTCCGCCAAGGCGAGCGCCGAATAAGGGGTCTGCGTGGCGGGCTTGCAAATGAGGGTGCAGCCGGCGGCGAGTGCGGGTCCGGCCTTGCGTGTAATCATCGCACTTGGAAAGTTCCACGGCGTTATGGCAGCGACCACACCGACGGGCTGCCGCAACACCATTATTCGCTTGTCGCTTTGATGACCCGGAATGATGTCGCCATACAAGCGCTTGGCTTCCTCGCCGAACCATTCAAGAAACGAGGCGGCGTAGAGTATTTCGGTCTTGGACTCGGCCAGCGGCTTGCCCTGTTCCGCGGTCATCAGTGTGGCCAGGTCTTCCTGATTCTCGATCATCAGCTCAAACCAGCGGCGCAGGATGTTGGCGCGCTCCTTGGCGGTACGCGCCCTCCATGCGGGCAGGGCGGCCGCCGCTGCTGCAATCGCGCGTCGCGTTTCCGCCGCTCCCATGTTCGGAATCGATCCTAGTTTTTTTAATGTCGCCGGATTTGTCACATCCAAGGCGGCGCCATTATCGGCGGCGCTCCAGCCGCCATCGATGAAGCACAGCTCACGCAGCAGCGTCGGATCTTTAAGCGTAAAGGACATATGAAGAATTCCGAGCTCAGCGTTCGAGAATGGCGGTCACACCCATGCCGCCCGCGGTACAGACCGAAATCAACCCCCGTTTGCCCTTGGCTTCGTCGAGAATTTTCGCCAGCGTGGCGACAATTCGCGCTCCGGTGGCCGCGAATGGATGCCCGATGGCGAGACTGCCTCCCTTCACATTCAATTTCGATCGATCAATCGTGCCCAGAGCGCCCGGCAATTGAAGTTTGTCGCGGCAATACGCTGGGTCGGTCCAGGCCTTCAAGGTACATAACACCTGTCCGGCAAATGCTTCGTGTATTTCGTAGAAGTCGAAGTCCTGAAGCTTCAATTTCGCATCGCTCAGCATTCGAGGAACCGCATAGGCGGGAGCCATGAGCAGCCCCTCTTTCTTTTCGATGTAGTCGACCGCCGCGACCTTTCCATAGCTCAAATAAGCCAGCACCGGAAGATTGCGCTCGCGGGCCCACGCCTCGGTAGCCAACAGCACGGCAGAGGCGCCGTCGGTCATGGGCGTCGAATTTCCCGCGGTCAACGTGCCGGCCCCGGAAAAATCGAAGGCGGGCTGCAGTTTCGCCAGTTTTTCCAGGGTCGTGTCGCTACGGATATTATTGTCCTGGGTCAAGCCAAGATATTCGATGACCAAGTCCTTGTAGAACCCTTGAGCGTACGCGGCGGCAGCCTTCTGGTGGCTTTCCAAGGCCAGTTGATCTTGTTCCGCGCGCGTGATGCCCCAGGTTTTGACCATGAGTTCCGTGCTCTCGCCCATGGATAGGCCCGTGCGCGGCTCTGTGACCCCGGGAAGCACCGGCCGGAAGTTCTTTGGGCGCAATCCGAACCAGGGCTGCACCCTGGCCATCGCTGTCTTGCCGCGGTAACTGCGCAGCAAGAGTTGCTGAAAACTTCGTGGGTAAACCACGGGCGGGTCGCTCACGGTGTCGACCCCTCCGGCAATGGCGCAATCGATCTGCCCCAACGCAACCTTGTTGCCCAACAGGATCGCCGCCTCCAGGCTGGTGCCGCAGGCGCGCTGCAAATCCAGTCCCGGCGTTTCCGCCGCAAGTCCGCACCCGAGCACCGATTCCCGCGTCAAATTCCACTGACTGGAATGCTTCATCACGGCGCCGGCTGCGACATCATCGACGCTCTGACCGCGCAAGCCAAATCGCTCGACCACGCCGCGTAACGCGGCAATCAACATCTCTTGATTCCCCACTTGCGCGTACGCGCCATTGCCGCGGGCAAACGGGATACGTACGCCGCCCACTATCGCGACACGTCGCGGACTTGCTCCTACTAACATAGCTGCCTCCGTAAGGGTAAGTACGAATTATGAACCTACCCGCCAGCATATAATCCATGCATGACTAGATTTTCTTGCCAGGTTGGCTGCGGAATTGCGCTTTTTGCGCTCGCCGGGTGCGGTGCGCCGTCCGTGCCCGCCCCTCCGGCGGCAGCAAAGGCACCGCCGCCGGCCGGTCAACTAAATCGAATCGTCGAGCGCTACTGGGACGAAGTCAGGCCCGCGGAGGATGTCATAGCGCCGCAATTGCTGGCGGATTCCTTGAATGTCGAGCGCCGCTATCTTGCGGAATTGCTCGGCGTTTCGCGCGACACCTTGGACGCGCCGTCGAGGTTGACCTACGACATTTTTCGCAGATGGCGCGAGATTGGCATCGAGGCCTTCACCTTTCCCGACGAGCTGGTGCCCCTCGATCCGTTCGGCGGAACGACCCAGCAAATCGCGGCGCAGGCGGTGGAACTGGCGCAGCACCCGCAAGCAAACGCCTTGGAGTATGAGAACTGGCTGAAGCGCATCGACGCTTATGTGCGTTGGACGCAGCAAGCCGCCGCCAATATGCGCGAAGGCTTGCGCCGCGGTTATACATCACCTCGTTCCGTGGTCGAGCGCATGCTTCCGATCCTCGAGCGTCTCGGCGCGGATGATTCCGCCAATGTGTTCTATGCGCCGCTGCGTTTCATGCCGGAGAGCATCAAGGATCCGGAGCGGGCCCGGCTAACCCAGGATTTAACCCGAGCCATTTCCGAGAGGTTGCTACCCGCGAACCGCGCGCTGCATGATTTTCTGCAAAAGGAATACCTGCCGCGCGCGCGCACCACTCTCGCCCTGTCGGAACTGCCGCTAGGCCGCGAGTGGTACGCGTTCCTGGTGAAAAAGGCGACCAGCACTGCGCTCTCGCCGGATGAAATCAATCGCATTGGCGCAGCCGAAGTCGAGCGCCTTGGGACGGCGCCGCCACGCGAGGCGGCGCCCGTTGCCGCGAGCGGACTGGTGAACACCTACAAGGAATTGGAGATCCAAGTTCGGGCTGCGCTGCCTGCGGCGTTCTCCGAGATTCCGAAGTCGCCTCTCGAGATTCAGAGCGCAGAGTGGCTGCCTCGGCCTGCCGCATCGCTGTACTACCAGCGCGGCCCAGCTGGCGCGGACATCCTTCTTGTGAATACCGGCAGGGGGGCGAAGACAACGCTCTCGACAGCGGCCTTTCTGCAGCGAGGCTTGCCGGGCGAGCACTTTCAAATCGCCCTTCAGCAGGAGCAAGCAGACCTGCCGCGATTCCGGCGCTTCGGCTCCGAGCCGGCCTTTACCGAAGGCTGGGGCCTATACGCTGCCTCGCTCGGCGACACGTTGGGGCTGTACGGCGACGAATCAGCCAAACTGGACGCGGCGGCGGAGGAAAGGCGCTGCGCCGTAGGTTTGGTGGTTGATACAGGTTTGCACGCGAAGGGCTGGACGAGAGGCCAGGCTTTTGACTATCTTCGTGTGCATCTTGGAGTCGATGATCTCGACGCCCAATCTCTGATCGACGGTTACGCGGCTAGTCCCGCCGAGGCGTTGGCATGCATGGGTGCGGTGAATTTTCGCGCCCTGCGTGCGCTAGCCCAGCAACGACTAGGCGCCCGCTTCGATCTGCGAGAATTTCATTCGGAGATTCTGCAGGGCGGCGCGATGCCGCTGGACATTCTCGAGGCTAAAATGAAAGCTTGGATGGACGCTTCGAAGTGAAGGGTTTTCCCGAAAACAACCGCCTGGCGGCGATTTGGTTCGAACAGTATTTGTTGGTCGGAGTCAAACTATCGGAGCCTGTCCGAGCGTTCCGCATGGCCGCGACCGCGGCAAATTTCGCTTCAGGCGAGGCGGAGCCGACGCGGTGGGTTTATTCCCAATGAGGAGGCGACAACAATGCCTGAAGCGAAATTTGCCAGGTCCCGAAGGGTTGGCAGGGGGAGGGGCGTCTGGAACGCTCGGACAGGCTCCTAGTGCGCACCCAATTCATATTTGTGATTTTACTGGCGACCGGTGTGGCTCGAGCCGCGAATATCGCCGCCGAAGCCTCCGCTGGCAACGATATCTCAATCTCCGTGTCATTGGACTCGGCCGAACAGAGCGGCAGCGCCAGCGCGACAGTCAGGATTCATGCAAGCCGCGAAACCGTGTGGTCGCTGATAACGAGCTGCCCGGAATCGTTGCGGATGGTGCCGGGGCTCGAGATCTGCGACGTGGAGGAGACCGCGCCGGATCAGTCGTGGCAAAGAATTCGCCACGTCATGAACTATTCTTGGTATGTGCCGAAGTTAACGTATGTGATTCGCGCGACCTACGATCGACCGGCGAAGGTATCAATCGAACGGATTTCCGGGGATCTTCGAACGCTGCGGGGTTCCTGGGAACTGAACAGCGACGGCGACTACACGATCGCACACTACACGGTCGATCTCGCGCCGGGCTTCTGGGTGCCGAACTGGATTGTGCGAACGGTGCTGCGAAAAGACCTCCCCAGAATGCTGCGTGCGCTGCGCTCCCGTGCTGAAGCCATGCCCAACCTCAAACCCTGATTCGGCGCGCACAGCGCGCCGCGCTCTCCTGGTCGCTTGCATCGCGGTTCTGACCTTGAGCGCCTGCGAGCGCGAGCCTGAATCGCCGCCGATGCGCGTGAAGCGGGTATTTCACCTCAACCCTTACGAGAAGGACTTCGGTTACTCGCAAGCCGTCCTTATCGACAAAACGTTGTATATTTCCGGCTCCGTGGCCGCGGATCAGAACGGGCGCCTGGTCTCGCCCGGCGATATGGCTGGGCAAATGCGTGCCGCTTATTCCAATATACGCCGTACTCTCGCAGCGCACGGCTCGGATTTCGATGAAGTTGTCAAAGAGACGATATACACCACGGATATGGACGCATTGCTGAAGGCCTCGGATCTGCGCTTCGAGTTCTACAATAAGGAACGGCTCCCGACCACATCCTGGGTACAGGTGCAGCGCTTGGTGGATCCCGGATTTCTTGTACAGATCGAAGTCATCGCTGAACTGCCGTAGAGAATAAACCGGGGATAACGTTGCGCAACGTCGTGGATAAAGGCTTCGAGAGGCGTCTCGCGGGGCTGATCAATTCGGGTGAAAGGGCGATACTGCGCGGCGGCCGCAAGGGCGTCGAGAAAGAGTCATTGCGGGTAACCCCGGATGGCATCATCGCCCAGACCCTCCATCCGGAAGCATTGGGCGCACCGCTGACCAACGAACATATCACGACGGATTTCTCCGAGGCGCTGATCGAACTGGTCACGCCGCCGTTTGGCGAGACCTGGGAACTCCTGCAATACCTTTGCGATATTCATCAGTTCGTGTACCGCCATTTGAGCGACGAGTTGCTGTGGGCGACGAGCATGCCCTGCACGATCAATGGCGACGCGAGCATTCCGCTGGCGCAGTTCGGCAGTTCAAATGTCGGGCGCATGAAGACGGTCTATCGCCACGGCCTGGGAGTACGCTACGGACGGATAATGCAGGCGATTTCCGGCGTGCATTTCAACTATTCATTCAGTCCGAGATTGTGGGGAGTCCTCGAGGCGGTGAATCAATCGAAGCAGCCGCCGCAGGATTTCATTTCGGAACAGTACTTCGGCGTACTGCGCAACTATCGCCGCTACGGTTGGCTGGTGCTTTACTTGTTCGGCACCTCGCCGGCCGTTTCGAACAGTTTTTTTGCCGGACGCGAAAACAGCCTGCCCGTGCTCGATGCGGACACTGTCTACGAGCCTTACGGCACGTCGCTGCGCATGAGCGACATCGGCTATCGCAACAAGAATCAATCGACTCTGAGTGTATCGGTCAATAGTTTGAGCGAATATGTACGGGATCTGTCGCGGGCGATCGGGACGCCATACCCGCCGTACGAAAAGCTCGGCGTCAAAGTCGATGGCGTGTACCAGCAGCTCAACGCCAACATTTTGCAGATCGAGAATGAATACTACAGTTTCATTCGCCCGAAGCGCATCGCGCGCTCGGGCGAGCGCCCGACCAAGGCGCTGCATCGCGCCGGTGTGGAATACGTCGAGGTGCGTGCGCTCGACGTAAGCGCGTTCGATCCGGTCGGAGTCAATCAAAACAAACTGCGCTTCCTCGAAGCATTTCTGGCGCTATGTTTGCTGCGGGAAAGCGCGCCGATCAGTATCGGCGAACAATCCGCGTTGGATGCGAATCATCTTTTGGTGGCAAGGCGCGGCCGGGAACCGAACCTGCAGTTGAGCCGGGAAGGGCGCAGCATTGCCATGACCGGCTGGGCCCGAGAACTTCTCGATTCGATGCAGGGTTTGTGTGAAATGCTCGACCACGGCGAGGCCGCGCGTCCCTATTCTTCGGCACTCGAGCAACAACGCGCCAAAATAGATGATGTGGAGCGGACCCCCTCGGCGCGCCTGCTGGCCGAGATGCGGCAAACGGGCGAGAGTTTTTTTCAGTTGGCCCAGCGCATGTCGAAACTTCACAAAGACTACTTTCTGGGGCTCTATCCGCCGAACGAGAGCCGGCTCAGTGAATTCGCGACTGAGGCGCGCGATTCGCTCGAAGCGCAACGCGCCATCGAGGCCTCGGACCGCACCGATTTCGACACCTATCTCGCGCACTACTTAGCTGATTAATTCGTTATCTGACATAATGTGCAGCGGCCGAAGCGGCTTGCCCCTCAAAATAGTGCCCCAGATCATTGAGCGGATGATTGCGGCCCGGTACGGTAACGCGAATGAGCACTGCCACAGGGCTTTCCACAGAAGATCTACCCAATTCGCCCCATGCGCGGCAATTGCGGGCCGGATTCCCGTGGCTCACCTTCGACGGCGAACTCGAAGCGGAGTTCAGGCGCAGAAATTTCGACGAGAACCTGCTGCACTCGCGCGTGAACCTTTGTCTCGCGATCCTCATAGCCATCGCATTTTCGGCGATGGATGCGATGGTCTTAGGGCCGCAACTCGATCGCATCCCCAGCCGCCTTCAGATTATCGTCATCATTCCGATCCTGCTCATCGGTCTTGCGTGCAGTTTCTCGCCGCATCGTCACCGGATTCACGCGCCTGTTACGATCGTCATCATGACCGTCTTTGGCCTGAGCGTAGCGGCCATCCAAATCATTGCCTCGCGTGGCGGCGTCTCGCTGCTGATCCCGTGTGTGATCCTCAGTATCGTATTCATCCATTTCATGAGCGGGCTGATTTTCTATCACGCGGTTGCGGCCAACGTCATCGTGATGCTGGCCTACCTTGCCGCGGGGATCGTGCTGGAACTGCCGGGCCGGGAGTTCGTTTACAGCGCCATGTCCATCGTCGCCGCCAATCTGTTCTGCGCGTCGGTCACCTACATGCACGAAAAGACCAGCCGCCTACGCTTTCTGGAGGCATGCCTGCTGCGCGAAATGGTCGCGCGCGACGGTCTGACCGGCATTCAGAACCGCCGCATGTTCGATCAGCACATTGCGCGAGTCTGGCAGCAGGCGGTGCGGGAAGAGGAGCGCATCGCGGTGCTGCTTGCCGACGTCGACTGCTTCAAGGATTACAACGACCGCTACGGCCACCAGGCTGGAGATGAATGCTTACGCGCGGTCGCCGTGTCCTTGAACCAGTGTGCCCGGCGGCCCCTGGACTTCGTTGCGCGCTACGGCGGCGAGGAATTTGCAATCGTGCTGTACGAGGCGAGCCGCGAATACGTCGCCGAGGTGCTGACGCGCATACAGCGCTCCATTGCCGAGCTGAACATTCCGCACGAGGCGTCAAAGGTCGCCAGCCGGCTGACAATAAGCATCGGAGCGGCATTTATTTTGCCTGCCGCAAACCGCACCCTGGAAGGGCTGATTCAACTTGCCGACGAGGCTTTGTACTGCGCCAAAGAAGAGGGCAGAAATCGTGTGATCGTGATGGAAGCCGAGTACGCCACCATGCGGACTGGACGCTTCGAAAAGCGTCGTCACCCCGTCGACGCCTAGGGAGCCCGGTAGATCGCGATGCGAGTCTCTTCGCCTGCTTTTCTGCTGGCGCGAAACATCCCCTCGGAATTGAATTCCATGGCGATTTCTCCCTGTGCATCGATGGCGATCACGCCGCCTTCGCCGCCGAGGGCGGGGAGTTCCCCGAAAATCACCTGCCGCGCGGCCTCGCCAACGCCACGGCCGCCGTAGCGCATTCGCGCGCAGATATCGTGGGCTACGGCGGCGCGGATGAAGATCTCACCATGTCCCGTGGCCGACACCGCGCATGAACGGTCATCGGCATAGGTGCCGGCGCCGATGATGGGCGAATCGCCAATGCGCTGAAAGCGCTTGCCGGTCATGCCGCCGGTGGAAGTTGCCGCGGCCACGTGGCCGTGAGCATCCAGGGCCACCGCACCGACGGTGCCGACATGCGAAATGGTGTGCCCGGATAGCCCGATTTCTCCGCTGCGAATTCGCTCCAATTGTTGCCACCGTTCGGCGGTGGAGAAATAGCTCTGTGGCACGAACGAAAAGCCCTGACTCGACGCGAACTCCTCGGCGCCGGCGCCGGCCAGCATGACGTGTTCGGATCTTTCCATCACGGCGCGCGCGAGCTCCACCGGATTGCGGATGCGCGTGAGGCCGCATACGGCGCCGGCTTTCAAGGTACGCCCGTCCATGATCGAGGCATCCAGTTCATTGCGGCCGTCGAGCGTGAACACCGAGCCGCGGCCGGCATTGAACAGAGGATTGTCCTCGAGCAGCACCACCGCGCGCGTGACCGCATCCAGGCTGGTACCGCCGTCTTGCAGCACCGCGTAACCCGCATCGATCGCCTCGCCGAGGGCCGCCCGATACCTGTGATCCGCGTCGCCGCTCATCTCGGCCCGCGGCAAGGTCCCGGCGCCGCCGTGAATGGCTATGCCAAACATCGCTTATGTTTCTCCCTGGTGCTCTGGAACCCTCACCACGAGCCCCTCGAGCTTTGCCGTGACATGAATCTGGCAGCTCAGTCGGCTATTGTCGCGCGGTTGCCAAGCGCTCTCCAGCATGCCTTCCTCCATTTCCTCGCGCGCGGTCAGCATAGGCAGCCAGGCCGCGTCGACGTAGACATGGCAAGTGCCGCATGCGCAGGCGCCGCCGCACAGCGCGAGAATACCCTTTACGCCGTTTTGTCTGGCCGCCTCCATAAGGGTGATGCCGACAGGCGCGTCGATTTCATGCCGAAAGCCATCCGGCTCAATAAAGGTGATGCGGGGCATTAGTGTATTGTAGAGATCACGTGTACCCCTCAACGGAATCGTAATAGTATTACCCAGACTGCCCCCGACCGGAGTCTAGAATGAAATTGATTACCGCGATCATCAAACCTTTCAAGCTGGATGACGTACGCGCGGCGCTGTCCGAAATCGGCGTCTCTGGCATGACCGTGACAGAGGTCAAGGGATTCGGACGGCAGCGCGGACACACGGAGCTGTACCGTGGCGCGGAGTATGTCGTGGATTTTGTGCCGAAGACCCGCATTGAAGTTGCCGTCAAAAACGAACTGGTCGATCAAGTGATGGAGGCCATCGTCGGGGCGTCGAAAACAGGGAAGGTGGGTGATGGCAAGATTTTCGTTACCGACATTCTGCGAGTCTTGCGCATTCGCACCGGCGAGAGCGACAACGCCGCCCTTTAGACCGCCGGTCGAATGAGACCAATCGGCGGGGGGTGCCTGATTGCATTCGCCGTCCTGACGGCAGGGATTGCGCAAACGGCATTCGCCGCCAAACTCACCGACACGGAGCATACCCGGATCGATGAGCCCCGCCCCGCTGATGTGCCGAGCGATGCTGCGCTCGAGGCAGCGGGGGCGGTCATCGGCCGAGTGGATATCGTCACGCTCAATATTTTCGACGAAAGCGATCAGCGGGAAACAAACGGCCTGTTTCGGCTCGCCGATCGCCTTCATATCCGCACCAAGCATGCGACAATCCAGGCGCAGCTATTGTTCGCGAGCGGCGACAAATATCTCGCGCGCAAGCTCGCGGAGACCGAACGCGCGCTGCGCTTGTTGTCCTATGTGTATGACGCACGCATCGTGCCGGTGCACTATGCCGACGGCAAAGTCGATGTCCGTGTTATTACCAAGGATGTTTGGACCTTGAGTCCGGGCCTCTCCTTCGGCCGCTCCGGCGGAACGAACGAAACGAAATTCAATCTGCAGGACACGAATTTTCTGGGATGGGGGAAGACGCTGCAGATCTCCCGCGGCAGCACCGTCGACCGCACCAGCGACACGGTGGCCTGGATGGACCCCAACGTGCTCGGATCGCGCTGGACCTCGGCACTTGCCTACTCGGATTCGAGCGATGGGTCGCAGCGCTCGGTATTGGTGACGCAACCCTTTTATTCGTTGGACGCTCCGTGGAGCGCAAAAATCTCGGCAATCGGCTTTGACCGCACGATTTCGCGCTACAACCTCGGCAACATCGTCGACCAATTCAACGACAACGAGACCTCCTATGAATTGAGCGGCGGTGTTTCAGACGGCCTGATCGACGGGTGGACCAAGCGCTGGACCTTTGGCATGCGCTACGACCGCAACATATTTCTCCCGGCGCCGGTCACGACATTGCCGGCCAAAGTACTGCCGCCCGATCGAACTCTGTCCTACCCCTTCACGGGATTCGACATTCTCCAGGACGACTACAAAAAGGTCGGCGATGAGAATCAGATCGGCCGCGCCGAAGACCTGTATTTCGGCACCGAAGTTACCGGCGAAATCGGCTATTCAAACGGCATCTTTGGCGCGGATCGCGATGCCATCATGCTGGCCGCCAAGGCGCTGCATGGATTCGACTTACCCCACGAGCAGCAGTTGTTTCTTACCAGCGATTTCTCTTCGCGCTTGGAGGATGGCCATGCGCGCAATTTGATTGCCGATGCCGCCGCCAAATATTACTGGCGATGGCGCGAAGACTGGCTGCTGTACGCGGCCTTCTCCGGAACCACCACCTATCGGCTGGACCCGGACATGCAGTTGCTTCTCGGCGGCGACAATGGTTTGCGCGGCTATCCGCTGCGCTTCGAGTCAGGTACATCGAGGGCGCTGTTCACGGTTGAGCAGCGAGTCTTCACGGACTGGTTCCCGTTTCGCCTGGTTCGCGTGGGGGGCGCCGTATTCGGGGACGTGGGGCGGACTTGGGGCACCGGTGTCATCGGCAACAGCGATCCGGGATTGCTCAAGGACGTGGGCTTCGGACTGCGCCTGGGCAATACCCGCTCAGGATTG
>Ga0302325_10005656_pt1 | contig 28359 bp, 24 predicted proteins | sample Palsa_T0_2_FD_201948 | JGI IMG/M metagenome (GOLD analysis project Ga0302325, IMG submission 201948) | Peat permafrost microbial communities from Stordalen Mire near Abisko, Sweden - Palsa_T0_2 | ecosystem: Environmental > Terrestrial > Soil > Palsa > Peat permafrost | place: Sweden: Abisko...
CGGCCGAACTACGCGACGCGCACATGATCACTCGCTCGTACGCAACTATACCTGCAAGCGAATAAACATCTTTGCGGTAAACAGGCCTTTAAGTACCGCGCCGGGAGTCTAGGAAAGCCGTAAGGATCGTATTATGGTTACAATTCTCGTGCTTGCCCGCGCAGCAGCGGCACGAACCTCACGGCGATCAGGTTTTGGCGCGTTAGTCCGCCCGATGTCTTCGATAGCTTGACGATGTGCTGCGTACCGTCGCGCGGACCGAGCGGCAGCACCATCTTGCCGCCCTCGCCGAGCTGCTCGACGAGCTCTCGCGGGGCTTCCTCGGCCGCCGCCGTGACCATGATGCGGTCAAAAGGCGCCCGCTCCGGCGCCCCGGAGAATCCGTCGCCGGCGAAGACGGTGACGTTGGAATATCCCAGCGCCTTGAGCCGTTCGCGCGCGGTATCGGCGAGCGTCCGGTAGCGCTCGATGCTCACCACTTCACGCGTCAGCCGCGAGAGGATGGCGGCCTGATAGCCGGAGCCCGTGCCGACCTCCAGGACGCGGTGCTGCGGTTCGACCTCGAGCTGCTCGGTCATGTACGCGACGACGTAAGGCTGGCTGATCGTTTGCCCGCAGGCGATCGGCAGTGCCTGATCGGCATAGGCGCTGTCGGTGAGCTCGGCAGTGACGAAGCGATCGCGTGGCACCTCTTCCATCGCCCGCAGCACCGCCTGGTCGCTGATGCCGCGCTGGCGCAGCCCAAGCTGAAACTCCATGCGTTCTACGTCGTCTGCTTTGATTTCAGCCACAAAACGCCGCCCTGATCGATTGCGTTGCGAGTTCTATCATTCCGCCGCCGCAGGTAGTACTGGGATATCCGGTATCGGAACAAATCGCGCTCGTTTGGCGTTAGCGCTTTCGCGCGGTTCGGTACGGTCCGTCCCTTCTGCCGCCCGGCAAATTCTTTTTACGGCCGCGCGTATTGGGGAAGTATTCTGATACTGTCGGTTACTGTCGGTCGGCACACGCACGGGATTCTGGATGACATCTGAGGAAAATTCGGGCGCAGGCAAGCGCATCCTCGTGGTTGAGGATGAACTGATGATCCGCATGTTGCTCCAGGACATGCTGGACGACCTCGGGCACACGCTCGCCGGCGAGGCCGGCCGAATCGACGAAGCCCTCACACTGGCAAAGCACGGCGAGTTCGACCTGGCCATCCTCGACGTCAATCTCAATGGGCAACCGATTTCGCCGGTGGTCGAGGTTTTGCTCGCGCGCGGGCTGCCGTTCGTGTTCGCGACCGGCTACGGTCAGCGCGGCGTGCCGGAACCGTATCGCCACTCGCCGACTTTGCAGAAGCCATTTCAAGCGGATGCGCTGGCGCGGGCCATCGCGGCCGCCGCGCCCGGCCGCAACTGAACTTCAATCGAACAATTCGGCGAGCTTCGTCAGGTAAGGCGCGTCGGTCATGTCGAGCCGCAACGGCGTGACGGCGATGCAATGTTCGTCGAGCGCCGCGAGATCGGTGCCGTCTTCCGCCGGCACGAAGCCGTGCCGCATGTAGGCGATCCAGTAATAGGGATTGCCGCGGCCGTCCTTGCGTTTGTCGATTTGCACGCGCTCCTGGCGTCGTCGCCCCTGCGCGGTGACGGCAATGCGCTTGACGTCATCCGGCGCGCAATCGGGAAAATTGACGTTGACCAATACGTCGCGCGGGATGCCCTCCGCCATCACGCGGCGGATGATGTCGGGCCCATAGCGCAAGCCGGTCTCCCAATAAGGCGGACGGCCGCTGCGCGACGCATAGGCCTGCGATAATGCGAGCGACGGAACGCCGATCACCGTGCCTTCCACGGCGCCGGCGACGGTGCCGGAATAGATCACGTCTTCGCCGGCGTTTCGGCCGCGGTTGACGCCGGAGAGCACGAGATCGGGCATCTTGCCGTTGAGCACATGGCGCGCGCCCATGATGACGCAGTCGGTCGGCGTGCCGCGCACCGCGAAGCGGCGCTCCGCCACTTCGCGCAGCCGCAGCGGATCGTTGAGCGTCAGCGAATGGGCGACGCCCGACTGATCGGATTCCGGCGCGATCACCCAGACATCGTCGGACAATTCGCGCGCGATCTTCTCGCAGACGTCGAGACCTTCGGCGTGAATGCCGTCGTCGTTGGTGACCAGGATGCGCATGCGATTATTGTTTCTCTACCTTCTTCATTCCGTCCATGTAGCCCTGGAGAGCGTCCGGCACCGCGATCGAGCCGTCTTCCTGCTGATAGGTTTCCAGCACCGCGATCAATGCACGGCCGACGGCGACGCCGGACCCGTTGAGCGTATGCAAGTGGCGCACCTGTCGGCCTTCCCTGGTGCGATAGCGCGCGTTCATGCGCCGCGCCTGAAAATCGCCGCAGACCGAGCAGGAGGAAATCTCGCGATACATCCCCTGGCCCGGCAGCCAGACTTCGATGTCGTAAGTCTTTTGCGACGCGAATCCCATGTCGCCGGCGCACAACGTCACCACGCGATAATGCAGATCGAGACGGCGCAGGATTTCCTCGGCGCAGGAGAGCATGCGCTCGTGCTCGTCCTTCGATTGCTCGGGCGTAGTGATGGAGACCAGCTCGACCTTGGTGAACTGATGCTGCCGGATCATGCCGCGCGTGTCTTTGCCGGCCGCGCCTGCTTCGGCGCGGAAGCACGGCGTGCAGGCGGTGTAGCGCAGCGGAAGTTGCCCTTCGTCGACGATGGATTCGCGGACGAGATTTGTTAGTGGGACTTCAGCGGTGGGGATGAGCGAAAGCCGCTCGTTCTGAAGAAGCCTTAAAAAATATTGGAAGACTTCCTCATGACCAGATGACTTGAACATTGGGTCGTCTTCTTGCTCGCCTTCCAGCCCTTCCTTCCAGGCAGCATTGACCAAATTCCACTTCATCGCAAAAAATTGATCTTCCTCGAATTTCGGCAATTGCGCCGTGCCGAACATAACATCGTCACGCACGAGGAGCGGCGGCGCGACCTCCGTGTAGTCGTGCGGCTCACTCGTGTGCACATCGAGCATGAATTGCCCGAGTGCGCGCTCAAGTCGCGCCAGACCCTTCTTCAGCACGACAAATCGAGCACCGGAGAGCTTTGCCGCGGTTTCGAAATCCATCTGACCGAGCGCTTCGCCGAGCTCAAAATGCTGTTTGGGCTTGAACGCGTACTCCCGCTTCGCTCCGAAATGATGATGCTCGACGTTGTCTTTCTCATCCTTGCCGTCGGGCACCTCGGCGAGTGGTAGATTGGGAATTTCAGCGAGTGCCTTGTTGAGCTCTTCGCTCGCCTTCTTTTCCTGCGCCTCCATCACCGGGATCGATTCCTTGAGCACGGCGACTTCGATCAACAAGCCTTTGGCTTTCTCGTCGTCTTTTTGTTTCCGCGCCTCGCCGATTTCCTTCGAGGCAGTGTTACGGCGCGCCTGCGCCGCTTCGAGCGCCTGGATTGCGGCGCGGCGCTTCTCATCGAGCGCAATCAGCCGCCGCGCCTCGCCCACAAGGCCGCGCCGCGCCAGCGCGCGGTCGAAGGCGTCGGGGTTGTCGCGGATGAAGCGGATGTCGTGCATGTTTTATATCTGTACCGTCATGCCCGGCCCTGTGCCGGGCATCCCGACAATGATGGCAGAGCCTTACATCATGAACGAGATGGCCGGGACAAGCCCGGCCATGACGAAACAAAAACGCGCGTCATGAACATAATACGCGCCAATCACTCCGCGGGCTTGGCTGCCGCGGCCGCCTCGGCGGCGGCGCGCTCGGCCGCTGCCTTCTTCTCGACCCAGCGTACCGACCAGATCGAGCCCTCGTAGAGGGCGACCAGCGGCAGCGCAAGCGACATCTGGCTCAGCACGTCCGGCGGCGTGAGCACGGCCGCGATCACAAAGGCGATGACGATGAAATAGCGGCGCTTCGATTTAAGCTGGTCGGAGGTGATGATGCCGACACGTCCCAGCAGCGTCAGGATCACCGGAAGCTGGAAGGCGATGCCGAAAGCGAGAATGAGCTTCATCATCAGCGATAGGTAATCTTCGACCTTCGGCAGAAGCTCGATGCTCGCCTGGCCCGGACCGCCTAATTGCTGCATGCCGAGCGAAAAGCGGGCCAGCATCGGCCACACCATGAAATAGACCACCATCGACCCCAGCAAAAAGAACACTGGAGTGGCGACGAGATAAGGCAGGAACGCCTGCCGCTCCTTCCGATAAAGTCCCGGCGCCACGAACATGTAAATCTGGGTGGCAATCACCGGAAATGCGATGAACGCGCCGCCGAACATCGCGAGCTTGAGCTGCACGATGAAATATTCGAGCAGGCCGGTATAGATAAACCGTGAATTTTCCGGCCCCGCGACCCAGACGTAAGGCCAAGTCAGAACGTTATAGATTTGCTTGGCGAAGAAGAAACACACGATGGCGGCAAGCGCGAAGGCGGCGACCGCCTTGATGAGCCGCCCGCGCAGCTCGATCAGGTGATCCATCAACGGCGCTTTGGTCGCCTCGATGGCTTTCTCTTCGTCGTCGCCGCTCATTCACCGTGCCCCGTCGTGTCGGGCTTGACGGCATTCTCGACCGGTTCCGGCACGACCGGCGCAATCGCAGCAGCAACGACGGCGGCTTCACGGGAATAGGGGTTTGGCTCCGGCGCAGGAAGTGCCGCCTGTTCGACGGCCTCCAGCGGGACCGGGCCCGCAGCGGCGGCATCCTGTTGGCCGATCTGGGCCACCGCAGGCGCTACCAATTGCGTAGGCTCCGCCTCGGCAGGCTCCGTCGCCAATGTCGTCTCCGCCGGCTTTTGCTCCAGCGACGACTGAATGTCCTTTCCCGCAGCTTCGACGTCCGCGCGAACGTCCTTGAGCGGATCGTATTGCTTGATGCCGGTCGCGATGTCGTCGACCTGCTTCTTGAGGTCGGCCATCTCCGCTTCGCGCATCGCTTCCTGGAATTGACCCTGGAAGTCCGCAGCCATGCTGCGCACTTTGCGCGTATATTGTCCGAGCGTGCGCAGGACCGCTGGCAATTCTTTGGGCCCGATCACGATCAGCGCCACAACGCCGATGAGCAGGAACTCGGTCCAAGAGATGTCGAACATGGAAACTACCCGGCCGGCTCAACCGCTCATTCCGCGTCAACCGCTGGCCGCGTGTCCGGCGGGACTAGCCGCAACAAACGTCAGGACAGCGTGCTCCCGACCTTGCTCTTGACCTCGCCGGCCGGCTGATGGTCGAGGGTCTTCACCGGCGCGTCCGGCTTCGCAGCGGCGGTCTCCTCGTCGGACATGCCCTTCTTGAAGGCCTTAATGCCCTTGGCAACGTCGCCCATCATGTCGGAGATCTTGCCGCGTCCGCCGAAAACCAGCAGCAGGACGGCGCCAACGATCAGCCAGTGCCAGATGCTCAGAGAGCCCATGAAATCCTCCGTGCGCTGCAGCGCGCGCGCCCTGACCAGGGTCGCGAATTCAGCCTGAAACTAGGCGTCGGAGGCGGCAAAAACAAGCATAACCCGACGGGCCGCGAGCCGCAGGCCGCCGTCAGGCCAAAATGAGGCACCGGGAGCCTATTCCTCGGTCCGTTCGGGCGGCGGCGCCAATCCGAAGTCGAGATCGCCGGGTTCCAGCGGGTCCTCGTCGTCCCGCAGCGCCGGATCGTCGGAAGGGACCGGCACGATGAAACCGGCCGGCAGCGATTTGTCGATGAGGCCAGCGCCCTTGAGCTCGTCGACGCCGGGCAGATCGGTCAGCGCATCGAGGCCGAAATGCGACATAAACGCCTCGGTCGTGCCATACGTCACCGGCCGGCCGGGCGCCTTGCGCCGGCCGCGCAACCTGATCCAGCCGGTTTCCAGCAGAACATCGAGCGTGCCCTTCGAGGTGGTCACGCCGCGAATATCCTCGATCTCGGCGCGCGTGACCGGCTGGTGATAGGCGACGATGGCGAGCGTCTCGATCGCCGCGCGCGAGAGCTTCTTGGTGACCATCATTTCGCGCGTCAAAAGCCAGGCGAGATCGCCCGCCGTTCGCAGCGACCATTTGCCGCCGACCCGCACGAGATTGACGCCGCGCGGCGCGTATTCCTTTTGCAGCTGTACGAGCAGCGCAGGTACGTCGACGCCGGCCGGCAGCCGGCCCGCCAAAACCTTCTCGTCGAGAGGCTCCTCCGCGGCGAACAACAAAGCTTCGAGTATGCGCAATTCCTCGGCGCGCTCCTCCGCGTCATTGTTGTCGACGATCACGCGCATCTCGGCCACATTTGAGATCATCCCGGCCTCCCCCTCATCCATTCCCAGTTTCCACCACAACACCACTTTCTGGATTGTCTTGCCGCTTGCGAACGTAAAGCGGCGCGAACGCCGCCTGCTGATGCATCTCGACGCGGCCTTCGCGCACCAGTTCGAGGGTGGCCGCAAAGCTCGAGGCCCGAACCGTCGCGGCGTGCGAAGGCTCCACCATGTAGGCAATGAGGTATTCGTCCAGCGCGCACCAGTCTGTCGCCACGCCGATCAGCCGCTCGATCGCCTCGCGCGCTTCGGCAAGCGACCAGACAGTACGTTTCGGCAGGCGCACGTAGGCCCGCGCCTGTTTCTGCCGCTGTACGGAATAGGCCGAAAGCAGATCGAAGAGGGTCGCCGACCATTCCGGTTTCTTGATCTCCGCAATCGGCTCGGGCAGACCGCGCGCAAAAACCTCGCGGCCGAGCTGCGGCCGATTGAGCAATTGCTCGGCCACCTGCCGGATCGCCTCGAGCCGCCGCAGGCGTTGCGCGAGCGCGGTCGCCATGTCTTCGGCGCTCATACCGTCGGGCTCGTGTTGTTCCGGCAGCAGCAAGCGCGACTTGAGATAGGCCAGCCACGCCGCCATCACCAGATAGTCTGCTGCGAGCTCAAGCCGCAGCTTGCGCGCTTCTTCGATGAACGCGAGATACTGATCGGCGAGCGCCAGGATGGAAATTTTCGCGAGATCAACTTTCTGCTGGCGGGCCAGCGTCAGCAGTAGGTCGAGCGGCCCCTCAAATCCTTCGACGTCGATCACGAGCGCCGGCTCGTCCGTGGCGCGCTCCGTGAGTTCGGTTTCGAACTGAATTTCCTCGGCGATCATGCATACCCCTGCGCCGGCTGCCAGGCGCCGGCCATCCGATTCAGAAACTCGGCGCGGCTCGCGGCAAGATCGATCGGCTCCGCCAACGTCTTCGCCGCCAGCGCAGCCGCGCCGCGGCGCGCGGCCTCGCCGGCGAGCCGGGGCGCCTCCGCCGCAACCGCAAGCATCTCAGGCATCACGCCGTTGCAATGGAGCACCACGTCGCAGCCCGCCGCGATCGCCGAGCGGCTGCGCTCGCCGACCGAGCCCGAAAGCGCGCCCATCGAGATGTCGTCGCTCATCAAGAGGCCTTTGAAACCAATCGAATCACGAATCACCTCACGCACTATAGTTGCCGAAACAGTGGCCGGCGCGATGGGGTCGATGGCGGTAAACACAACATGGGCGGTCATCCCCAGCGGGAGCGCCGCGAGCGGGCGGAATGCGGCAAAATCGGTCGCATCGAGCGTTGCCCGGTCCGTATTGACCACCGGCAGCTTTGCATGGCTGTCGGCGGTCGCGCGGCCATGGCCGGGAATGTGCTTGAGCACCGGCAGCACGCCGCCATCGGCAAGCCCTTGCGCAACAGCTCCGGCAATCGCCGCCACCTTCGCGGCCCCGGTTCCATAGGCGCGGTCCCCCACCACCGGATCGGCGCCGGTAATGGGTACGTCCGCGATCGGCAGGCAATCGACATCGATGCCCAAAGCCGCAAGATCGGCCGCGATCAGGCGGGCACCGAGACGCGCCGCCGACAGGCCCATGTCCCGGTCGCGGTCATAAAGCACCCCATAGGCCGCGCCCGGCGGGTATTCGGGCCAGTGCGGCGAGCCAAGCCGCTGCACGCGGCCACCTTCCTGGTCGATCAACGCCGGTGCGAGCCGCCCCAGCGTAGTCCGCACGTCATCGATCAGTCGGCGCAGGGGCTCGGGTGCCGTAACGTTGCGCCGGAAAAGGATAAATCCCCATGGCTGTGCCTCGCGGAGGAATGCGCGTTCGTCGGCCGTGAGTGCGGGTCCGGCCAGCCCGGTAATGAAAGCGCGCATCGCGGCCGCTTAGCCCGCGCGCCGCTCCGGGGTCAAGCGCGCGGCCGCTAATTCCTTTGGACGATGCAATTGCCGCCGGCAGCCTTCATGCCGCTGCATATCCCGGCCGCCTGTTCCGCCGACGCGAAAGGACCGACCAGAGCGCGGTAATACGTGCCCTTGTCGCCGAGATCGGCGCGGCGAATGATCGGCTCGCGGCCCGACAGTTGGGCGGGGAACTTGGCCTGAAGCGAACGGAACGCGCTCTGCGCCTCGGCCTCGCTGCGTTGCGAGGTGACCTGCACCGAATAGCCGCCGCCGGCCGACGCGGGAGCCGCAACTGGAGCGGCACTCGCCACGGCCATCGGCGCCGGATGCACAGTAGCCACGCGCGTGCGCGCCGGCGGTGGAGCAGTGTCAGCCTGACTGCCCGGAACGATCGAAAGCGGCGCGCTCCCGCCGGCTAGAGGTGCACCTGCCACTGCACTTGGCCTGGGTGCGGCGGAGGTGGTCCGTGCCGGACTGTGCGCAACCGGCGCGCCGGATGCTGCGTCTCCGCCACCGGCCTGATCGGCACGGATGGTCACGGTGTGGATTTTCTTCGGCTCTGCCGAAACCTGTCCCGGCGTCATCGGCGGAGGTGCCGGCATCGCGGCAGGGGGCGCAGCACCGGCTGGCGAAGGAGCCGGCGGCCAGGAAGAATTCGCGGCCGATGCCACCGGCCCGGACGAGCCGGGCGTGGCCATGCCGGGCGGGACCGAGCCCTGCCCGTTGATGATCGGAATCGTCGAAACGACGCGGGGAGCCGCTCTCGGCGGTTCCATATTGACGGGCTGTTCTTCGCGCGAGACGAGATTTTCAGTCGAGCCCGTGGTCGCTGCGCCTCCTTGGCTTGAGCCATTCGCTTGCGCCTCGCCGCCACTCGGCACGATCTTGTTGGGGCCGTTGCTCGCCTTGATGATGGGCGGAAGCGTCGGCAGCACGGAACCGCCGAACATGGCGCGATAGCCGAATGCGCCCGCCGTTCCGACGACTGCCAGGCTGAGGATCGCCATGACGACGACTACACCGCTCCGCCGGCGCGGGCTCGGGGCGTCGTCGTAATAATCGTCGGCTGCGTAAGGTTCGCCGGTGTCGTGTTCCGGCGGCTCCGGGTAGTCGTCGTCAGGCGCCGTCGCGTAGGCCGGTACCTGCCGGGCGGGAAGTCCGGGTTGCGGCTCGTCGTGGTCGTACGCGTCGGTGTCTTCGCGGAAGCCGTTGAACGTCGCCGCCGGCCCCGAAAAGAACCGGCCGCTGGCCGCCTCGGTCTCGTAACCGCGCTCTTGCGCCTCATAGGATTGGTAGGTTGCAGGCAGCGGTGCCGGCGGATCATAAGGCTCGTCTACAGGATCGTCCGCTTCCGCGTAGCGCTCTTCGGCAGCCCAGCCGGGAGCGGCGGTCTCGCGGTGCGTAGTATCCTGGGCATACGGATCGCCTTGACCGATAAGCCGGGCCAGCTCCGCCAGCGGATCGCTTGCCGCCCCGCGCGGACCGGCCTGGGCCCGCGCCAACGGATCGTGGCTGCGGTAAGAACGGAAAGTACTATCGGCCATCGGACTAGGCTCCGATTCAGGCGTTGATGCTATATCGAGCAGCGATTTCCCACGACCGCATTTGCCGCCCCCCAAGGGGCAGGGAACTATCGCATCTCATTCGGCGCCCCGACGCCGAGTAACGCGAGCCCCGACGCAAGTACCGTGACTACGCCTTGTACAAGCACGAGGCGAGCCAACGTCATTTGTCGATCATTCTGGATAATGAAGCGTAAATGTGGCGCTGCATTGCCGAGCGTCCAAAGAGCATGAAATTCGCTTGCTAAATCGAACAGATAAAAGGCAATTCGATGCGGCTCGTGTGCCGTCGCAGCGGCCTCGACCACCCTCGGGTAAAGCGCGATCCGTCGCATCAGGGCGAGTTCCACAGCGTCTGAGAGAAGTTCCAGATTCGCGGTTTCAAGCAAACCGGTGATGTCTGCGGGTAGATCGGGGAACGCCTCACGCGCATTGCGGAATACCGACTGGCCGCGGGCGTGACCGTATTGGACATAAAAGACCGGGTTGTCGTGCGACTGTTCGATCACCTTGGCGAGGTCGAAGTCGAGCACGGCATCGTTCTTTCGGAACAGCATCATGAAGCGGACTGCGTCGCGCCCGACTTCATCCACGACTTCTCGAAGCGTCACGAACTCGCCTGCCCGCTTCGACATTTTGACCGGCTCGCCCGCACGCAAAAGCTTCACAAGTTGGACGAGTTTGACGTCGAGTTCGGCGCTTCCCTCACTCAGCGCTGCGACTGCCGCTTGCATGCGCTTGATATAACCGCCGTGGTCGGCGCCCCAAACGTCGATCAAAGCGCGGAAGCCACGTTCTAGCTTCGAGCGGTGATAGGCGAGGTCGGACGCGAAATACGTGTACGAGCCGTCGGACTTCTTCAGGGGGCGATCGACATCATCGCCGAACGCCGTCGAGCGGAACAAGGTCTGCTCGCGATCCTCCCAATCCTCCGGCGGGGCACCTTTCGGCGGCGGCAGCCTGCCCTCGTAGACAAAATCACGCGCACGCAGCCAGTTGATCGTCGCGGCTACAAGATCGGTATCGCCATGCACAAGCGACCGCTCGGAATAAAACACATCGTGGCTGATATTAAGCGCCGCAAGATCGGTGCACACGACCGCCATCATCATTTCGATCGCCTTTGCACGGACGATCGGCAGCCATTCAGCTTCGGACTGCTTTGCCAGCGCATCTCCAAACTCGGCGGCGAGTGCGGCTCCAACCGGCTTGAGGTAGTCACCAGGATAAAGCCCCTCGGGGATCCCGCCGATATCTTCACCTAGCGCCTCGCGGTAGCGCAGATGAGCCGAACGCGCGAGCACATCGACCTGCGCGCCGGCGTCGTTGACGTAATATTCGCGCGTCACTTTGAAGCCGGTGAAGGCGAGCAGCGTCGCCAGCGCATCGCCAAAGACGGCACCGCGACCGTGACCGACATGCATTGGTCCCGTAGGATTTGCCGAGACATATTCGACGTCGACCGGCACACCACGCCCGACGTCGCTCTTGCCAAAGTCCAGGCCGAGCTTGACGGCATTGCGCAACGCGTCGACCCATGCCGCCGGCTTGAGCGTGAGGTTGATGAACCCTGGCCCGGCGATGTCGACCTTTTCAACCAAAGCGTCGCCGCGGAGCTTTACTGCATATGCCTCGGCGAGTTCGCGCGGCTTCTTGCCGGCGTCCTTGGCGAGCACCATGGCGATGTTGGTTGCCATGTCGCCGTGGGCTTGATCCCGCGGCGGCTCGACCGTGACGCGCGACGCGTCGATCCCGGCCGGCAAAATGCCGGCTGCGATCAAATCGTCGTTCGCGCGGCGAACGCGATCGAGCATTTCGGCGAAGATGTTATGCGCGACCATAAGAATCCGTCGTTGCTGCGCCGGGTCGGAGCGCCGCGCGCCTAACGCAATTCGGGGGTCGAGTCAAAAAGGCGTGCATGTTCGGCGAGCGCATAGCGGTCGGTCATGCCGGCGATGAAATCGGCGATGCGGCGGGCGCGAGCCGCTTCGTCGAGGCCCGAGAGCCCCTCGGTCCATTCCGCCGGGAGATCGCCGGGATTTGCGCTGTAACGGGCAAAGAGATCGCGAACCACGCGGGCGGCCTCATTCATGACGCGCCGGATCCGCTCGTGACGATACATGCGCGTTTCGAGAAAGCCCTTGATGAGGCCCTCGGCAGCCGCGACCGTGGGCGAGAATCCGACGACCGCTGAAGCCGCGTGCCGCACGTCGTCGGCCGAACGCGGCGTCTGTGCGGCGAGACGGCCTCGGGTTTCGGCGGCGACATCCTCGATCAGGAGGCCGATCAGCCGGCGGACGAATTCGTGGACGACGCGGCCGTCATCGAGCGCCGGAAAGGCTGCCCGAGTGTCGGCGACGATCGCACCTGGAAGCGCGACTTCGGCGATATCGTCAAGGCTGAACAACCCGGCGCGCAGGCCGTCGTCGATATCGTGGGCGTCGTAGGCGATATCGTCGGCAAACGCCGCGACCTGCGCCTCCACGCTCGCGAAGCTCCACAATTGCAAATCTTGGAGGGCGACGTATTCCCGGATCGTTTCGGGCACGCCATGGACGCGGTAGCGGCCGAGCGGCCTGCCGTCCCGCTCCGTGAGCGGGCCGTTGTGCTTCACCAGGCCTTCGAGCGTCTCCCAAGTGAGGTTGAGCCCGTCGAAGCTCGGATAGCGGCGCTCCAGCGCCGTTACCACCCGCAACGTCTGCGCATTGTGATCGAAGCCGCCGAAGGCGCCGAGGCATTCATCCAGCGCGCGCTCGCCGGCATGCCCAAACGGCGGATGGCCCAAATCGTGGGCGAGCGCCAGAGCCTCGGCAAGATCCTCGTCCAGACTCAGCACCCGGGCAATCGCGCGGGCAACCTGTGTTACCTCGAGTGTGTGGGTAAGACGCGTACGATAGTGGTCGCCCTCGTCGAACACGAACACCTGGGTCTTGTGCTTGAGCCGCCGAAAGGCGGTCGAGTGGATAATGCGGTCACAGTCGCGGCGGAACGGGCTGCGGCCTTTGCTGGCGGGTTCAGGATAAAGCCGGCCACGGCTCCGCCCTGGGTCGCACGCATAGGGCGCGTGAAGCGTTCCGGCGTCGATCGCCATCAGTCTGCCCGGCCTCCACAATCGGCCTTAGCCAATTGACCTTAGCATTTGCCGCACATAACTATCGGGGTAATGCCGTGGCAATCGGTGCGAGGGCCCGGCCGGAGAAGATTATGGCGGTCAACGTCACGGTAAGCGAGCGGGCGGCGCTCCGAATCGGGGAGATCCTTCGTCAGGAACCGGCCGGAACGATGCTGCGGGTCAGCGTCGAGGGCGGCGGCTGCTCGGGCTTCCAGTACAAGTTCGACACCGAGCGCGCCAAGGCCGACGACGACATCGTCATCGAACGCTCCGGCGCCACGGTGCTGATCGATCCCGTCTCGCTCAATTACCTGGCGGGTTCCGAAATCGATTTCGTCGACGACCTGATCGGATCGGCTTTCAAGATCCACAATCCTCAGGCCACCGCGTCCTGCGGCTGCGGCACGAGCTTCGCGCTCTAAAGGTGCGATCCGAAAAAAGCGGTATTCGGGCTGGGATAAGGTTCCTGTGCGAATCGCCACCTGGAACGTCAATTCGATCAAGCAGCGCCTCGACTCGGCTGTCACGTGGCTTGCCGAGCGCAAACCTGACATCGTGTGCCTGCAGGAGACGAAATGCGTGGACGACGCCTTCCCGCGCGAGCCGTTCGAGGCGCTCGGCTATAACGTCGCGATCCATGGCCAAAAGGCGTTCAACGGCGTGGCGCTGCTGTCGAAATTCCCGTTCGACGAAGTGAGCAACGGTCTACCCGGCGATCATACCGACGATCACGCGCGTTTCATCGAAGCGGTCGTCTCCACGGCGGAAGGCGCGGTGCGGGTCGCGAGCATCTATCTGCCGAACGGCAATCCGCCGGACACGGAAAAATACTCATACAAGCTCGGCTGGATGAAGCGGCTGTTCGCCTACGCCCGTGAGCGGCTATCGCTCGGCGAGCCGCTCGTGCTGGCGGGCGACTACAACGTCATTCCGGCCGCCGCCGATGCGCGCAATGCTCAAGCCTGGCTCGGCGATGCATTGTTCCTGCCGCGCACGCGGTTGGCGTTCCAGTCGCTGGTAAATCTCGGACTCACGGATGCCGTCCGCGCCACCAGCGATGAACCAGGTCTCTATACGTTCTGGGACTATCAGGCCGGCGCCTGGCAGAAGAACAACGGCATCCGGATCGACCACCTTTTGTTATCGCCGCAAGCCGCCGACCGGCTGACCGACGTCGGCATCGATCGCCACGTACGCACCTGGGAAAAGCCGTCCGACCACATACCAGTGTGGCTCGATCTGGCGATCGAAGCGGCAAAGTAGCCATAGACTTAAGTCTATGGCTTGCGCGCTAGCTGCCATGCCCGCGTGGCGGATTTACCAAATATTCACCATGCCTACCCAGAGTATGTCCGGCTTACCTAACTCCCGGATTCAGATGCAGTGGCTCCCCCTCAAGCGCGCGGAACGCGTTGACCAGACGCCGCGCGCCGCGCCCGGGCCGTTGCAAGACGCAGTCCCGGCGGGTCGAACAGTCCAGGAGACGGTTCAAGTCAGCAGCATCCGCGAAACCATCAATCTTCTCGAGTCCGACCTGGGAGTCATGATCGGCGACGTGCAACGGGCTTGTCAGCTCGTGTGCCGCGAAGCCGAAGATTCCGCCGCCGCGTCCGACAGAATTACACTCAAGACGGACGGCCTGGTCACTCAAGCCGGCAGCGCCAGCCGCGACCTGACACAGCTTGCGGCCGCCATCGAGGAGCTCGCGCGCTCCTCCGACGACATCGGAAGCCAGGTACGCAAGGCGGACGATCTCACGGATGAGGCAAATGAGTCGGCCGTATTGGCGGGGCGCGGCGTCGAAGGACTCAAGAATTCATCGACTCAAATAGGTCAGGTGTTGAGCCTGATTTCGACGGTTGCGCGGCAAACGAATTTGCTGGCGCTCAACGCCACGATCGAAGCCGCTCGCGCGGGCGAAGCCGGCCGCGGATTTGCAGTGGTCGCTTCCGAAGTGAAAAAGCTTTCGCAAGAGACGCAAAAGGCCACGGAGGAAATCTCTCAGAAAATCGACGCGCTGCAGAGCGACGCTGCGGATTGCTTCGAGGCGGTGCAGCGGATCGCCGAGGTCATCAAAGTCCTCCGGCCGCTGTTCGGCAGCGTGGCCTCCGCGGTGCAACAACAAAACAACGCGACAACGGCGGTGGCGCGCAACGCCGCAGAAACCTTGCAATTTGCCGACGCGGTGTCCGCCGGCGCTTCGGAAATCCGCGACGCCGCTGCGGGCGCAAATACGTATGGCAAGTCCGTCGAGCAGCACGCCAAAGACGTCATCAGGCTCGCCGAAAAACTGAAGATGCGGGTAACGATTTTCCTGCGCCAAAGCGAAGCCGGAGATCGCAGACGGCACGACCGGTTGCCGTGCGAAGTCGGCGTCGCGCTCCGGACGGATACCGGCACCATTCGTGGTCAGACGGCCGACCTTTCAGAAGGCGGCGCACTGGTTCGCGTCGAGGACATGCGGCCGATTGCGCCGCACTCGATCCTGCAGGCCAGGCTCGACGGTATCGGCACCACACGCGTCCGCGTTGCCGGCAGTTCGTCGCTTGGATTGCACCTCGAATTTTTGGAAATGAGTTCAGCCGTTCGGATAGGGCTGGAGCGCAAGCTCGCCTCGATACGCGAGGAGAACCGCGAGATCATCTCGCGGACGGTCGATGTGGCAAACGACATCTCGCGTACGCTCGAAGGTCTGGTTGAACGGCAAACGCTGACGGAGGAAGACCTGTTCGACAACGACTACACCGCGATCGACGGTACCGATCCCGTGCAATACCGTACGCGGTTTCTTTCTGCCCTGGAGGATGTATTGCCGCCGATCCAGGAAGTGTCGCTTGCACGCGACGCGCGGACGGTGTTCTGCGCGGCGGTCGATCGAAACGGCTACTTGCCGGTGCATAATCGCAAGTATTCGTTTCCCCAGCGCCCCGGCGAAGCCGCGTGGAACATCGCGCATTCACGCAATCGCCGCATCTTCGACGATCGCGCCGGCCTCACCGCCGGGCGCAACGTCCGTCCTTACATCATTCAGGTGTATCCGCGCGACATGGGCAACGGCGTGACCATCATGATGCGCGAGATCGATGCGCCCATCCGCGTGTTCGGCAAGCACTGGGGCGGATTTCGCTCGGCCTACAAACTGTGAGCGGCCCGACGCGGGTTGCGCCGGCGGCGCGATCGCGCCGGCTAGTCTCGGCGGCCCTTAAGCCAGTCTTCCAGAAAGACCAGCGCCATCGCCCGCTCGTCGTCGTTCGCACGGTGGAAAGCGTTATCGTAGAGCGGCTTGATCCAGGCTTCCTCGGCACCGGCGCAATCGCGGCCAAGCGTGAGCCACATCAGGCCGCGCGCGGCTTGCCGCGGCATGTGATAACCCTGGAACAGCATGTCGCCCAGCACCGCCTCGGCGCGGCAATCGCCCTTCGTCGCGGCAAGCTGTAGCCAGCGTGCCGCCTGGTGCGGGTCGCTCGGGGTGCCGTCGAGATAAAGGCGGCCAAGCTGATACTGCGCGTCGGCGTCGCCGAAATAGGACGCGGCGTAAGCGAACATCTCGCGCGCACGACCAGCGTCCGGCACGACCGACGTATTGGGAATCCCGTCGAGGTAGTAGTGGCCCAGCGCCACAAAAGCGTTGGCTACAATACGCGCCTGCGCGGTACCCGGAGGCTCGTCCGGATGGGTATTGGCGATCTGGCTGAAATAGACGAAGGCGCGCTGGTTGTCCTGCGGGACGCCATCGCCGACCGCGTACATACGGCCAACCTTCCATTGTGCCGCGAGGTGCCCCTGATCGGCCGCATATTGAAGCGCCGTAAGAGCTTTCGCCTTATCACCGCCCTCCGGCGTGTTGGTCGCGCCGCGCAACCCGTCACCCGGGGTGAGCGAAGCCGTGCTCGGCGTCGTCGATCCATCGAACGAGGAAGCCGGCCCAGCCACGACACCAAGCCCCAGCGTGCCAATGGCCACGACCAGGATGCCGGCCCTCGTTACCTGGACTACTCGCTCAGATGTCCGCATAGCACACCTTCTCGACCGCCCCGCCCGGATGGGTAACGGCGCCACGCTGCGCCGGCCCCACCTGTTGTGCGTATTTCCACAAATACCCGGAGGTGAACGCATCGCCGCGCGGCTTCCATTCGCGTGCACGTTGCTCTAGCTCGCTCTTCGTCAGCTTGACGTCGAGCGCTCCCTGCTCGGCGTCGATTTCGATCACGTCGCCATCGCGGAGGAGCCCGATTGGCCCGCCGAGAGCCGCTTCTGGCCCGACATGGCCGACGCAGAAACCACGCGTAGCTCCGGAAAAGCGTCCGTCGGTAATCAGGGCAACCTTGTCGCCCATGCCCTGTCCGTAGAGCGCCGCGGTCGTCGCCAACATTTCACGCATGCCGGGCCCGCCCTTGGGCCCCTCGTAGCGGATCACCAGCACGTCGCCTTCCTTGTACTTTTTGTTCTTCACCGCATCGAAGCAGGCTTCCTCACCGTCGAAACAACGCGCCGGTCCGGAGAAACGCAAGCGCTCCATCCCGGCAACCTTAACGATCGCGCCTTCCGGCGCGAGATTGCCCTTAAGACCGACGACCCCGCCGGTCGGCAACATCGGCCTGTTGGCCGGATGGACCACATCCTGGTCTTCGTTCCACTGCACCGACTTCAGATTTTCAGCGATCGTGCGGCCGGTGACGGTGAGACACTCGCCATGGAGGAAACCGTGGTCGAGCAACGTCTTCATCAGCAGCGGAACACCGCCAGCTTCGAACATATCTTTGGCGACATAACGGCCGCCCGGTTTCAAATCCGCGATATATGGAGTCTTTTTGAAGACCTCGGCGACGTCGAACAGGTCGAACGCGATACCGCATTCGTGCGCGATCGCCGGCAGGTGCAATGCGGCGTTGGTCGAGCCGCCCGTGGCCGCGACCACAGCCGCGGCATTTTCCAGCGCCTTTCGGGTCACGATGTCGCGCGGACGGATATTCTTGACGATCAAATCCATGATCATCTCGCCGGCAAGCATGCAGAACTTGTCGCGGATCTCGTAAGGCGCCGGAGCTCCCGCCGAATAGGGCAGCGCAAGCCCGATCGCCTCCGACACCGTCGCCATCGTGTTGGCGGTGAATTGCGCGCCGCAGGCTCCGGCCGACGGGCAGGCGTTCTGTTCGAGAATGTCGAGATCGGCGTCCGACATGGCGCCGACCGAATGCTTGCCGACGGCCTCATACACGTCCTGAATGGTGACCGGCTTGCCCTTGAAAGTGCCGGGCAGGATCGAGCCGCCGTAGATGAAGATCGACGGCACGTTGAGCCGGCACATGGCCATCATCATGCCCGGTTGCGACTTGTCGCAACCGGCGACGCCAACCAGCGCGTCGTAGGAATGGCCACGGACCGTCAATTCGATGGAATCGGCAATCACTTCGCGCGAGGGCAGCGAAGATTTCATGCCTTCGTGGCCCATGGCGATGCCATCTGTCACGGTGATGGTGCAGAACTCGCGCGGCGTACCGCCGACCGAGGCGACCCCGCGCTTGACCGCCTGGGCCTGGCGCATGAGCGCGATGTTGCAGGGAGCGGCCTCGTTCCAACAGGTCGCCACGCCGACGAAGGGCTGGTGGATTTGCTCGGTCGTCAGGCCCATCGCGTAATAGAACGCGCGGTGCGGCGCTCGCGCCGGTCCCTCGGTGGCGTGACGGCTTGGCAGTCGCAATTTCAGATTGGTCTTAGCGTCCATTTTACTCGTACGGGCCCAAAGGCCTCCTCGCCCCTCACATCCAGTCCGAAGCGCCGCAGGACCGGAGCGATGCAACGGACCGGTATTGATCGGCCATCGATCGCGGCCAACGATTTCAAAAAATCCTATGGCCAAAAAGCGGCGCTTATCGTCGCTGCACTGCAAGAACAGCAAATGTTCCCGGGCTGTTGCCCCGGAGCCACAGATTCACGGTCCGCGAAGGCTTCTACTTAACTCTCGATTTACCAAGCGCCACCGGGCCTGCAACGATGGATGCATGAAGAAGCGCCTGAGCCGAGCCTTTTTCAGCCGAAGCGTGCACGACGTTGCCCCCGATTTGATCGGCGCGACCATGCTGTTCGCCGGCGCGGGCGGCCGTATCGTCGAGGTCGAGGCCTATGACCACACCGATCCCGCGGCGCACAGTTTTCGTGGCCCGACCGCGCGCAATGCCGTCATGTTCGGGCCGGCGGGCTATGCCTACGTGTACCGCTCCTACGGCATTCACTGGTGCCTCAACTTCGTCTGCGAGCCGAAAGGGTCGGCCGCCGCCGTGCTCATTCGCGCGATCGAGCCGACAGTCGGGCTCCCGACCATGCGCCGGCGGCGCGGCATGGCCGACGATCGGCTGCTGTGCTCCGGGCCCGGCCGGGTCTGCGAGGCGCTGGGTATCACCGGCGCGCACGGCGGAATGGCCCTCGACCGTCCACCCTTTAAGCTATTCGCACGCACCGGTGAGGAGGAGATCGTCACCGGACCCCGGATCGGCATTACGAAAGCCGTCGATAGACCATGGCGTTATGGGCTGAAGGACTCCCGATTTCTCAGCAAGCCGTTTAGGGCATGATCCGGAAAAGCGGAGGCCGGCTCTCCGGAAGATCGTGCTCCATTTCTAGGCCAGCCTGAACGCTGGATCGAAACCGAGCAGCTTGCGGGCCTTATCGACCGAGACCGCGCCGTCGCCCTCGGCGATGTTGTAGATGCCCGGCGACCCGCCGGCGGCGGCGAGGAGCGCGGCGTGCGCGGCGGCATCGACATGCAACGGTGCCCGGCCGCTCGGCGCCGTGTTCCAGGTGCCGGGGCCATAGAGCCGCCCATAGCGCAGCACGACGCCTTCAATGCCCCGGGCGTTGAGCACGGCTTCTTCAAGCGCACGCACCCCCTGTGCGGTCACCGCGCCTGGCTCCTCACCCTCGGCGGACGCCAGCGGATCGTTTTCGGCGTGGGGTTCCGGACCTTCAGCATAGGCGAAGGCGATACTCTGCGCGATCAGCCGGCGCGAGGCCGCCGCCCGCGCCGCGGCAACCAGACTGGCGGTAGCGTCGATGCGCAGACGAGAATTGCGCGCGAGCGCGTCGTGCAGGAGCACTGGGTCGAGGACCTGCGGCAGATCGGTCAGTTGATGGATTACAATTTCCGGCCGTGCGGTGAGAACGGCATCGCGCAAGGCGATTGCGTCGAAGACGTCAACGACGACCGGCTCGACGCCGTGCGCCTTCAGTTCTGCGGCTTTGCCGGTCGAGCGCGTCGTCCCGGTCACGACGTGCCCGGCGGCAAGGAGGAGAGGCGTCAATCGTCGTCCAATTACGCCCGTGGCGCCTGCGAGAAATATCTTCACAGCGACTGTCCCTGCGCAGCCGCGATGCCCGGCATGCGACCGAATCTGATCGTCGGCGCAAGCAGAATTGACGGCAGCACCGAAAACGCAATCGGCAAGAATGCGAACCGTGCCGTGCCGAAAAAATCCCAAGCCGCCCCACGCAAGACCGCGACCACAACGGTGCCCGCGTAGCTGATGGTGAACATTGCCGCCGATACACAAACGACTTCGGCGGGCGTGCTCAAGAGAGGTGGCAGAGTGAGACCAAGCGCGAAGGCAGCTCCGGCGGCAAAAACAAGTACGGCCGCGCTCGCCACGGTAACAACGCCCGCCGTCATGACGATACCGGCGATGCTGACAAGGCCAAGCACGCTGGCGGCCACAATAGGCCAGGCGCGGCCTTCGATGTGCCGCGCAAAGCCGATCAGGAGCAGCGAAGCCGGAAGCTGGCCGAGATTGAGCGCCGTCAACGCGGGACTGATCAGGTCGGGACGGCCCGCCTCGCTCAAGTAGGCGGGCAAGAAGGCATTGCTCCCGAAATAGAGCGGACCGACGCCGCCAAAGATGAGGCCGAGGCGCCAGATGTCGCGCGCGGGCCAAGCGGGCCACCAGCGTCCCGAAGCGACGGCGCGCGCGGCGGCTTGCCGTGGCGCCATCGCCATCACCAGCACCGCGATGGCGGCGATGGGCACGGCCCATAAAACGAAAGTCGCCCGCCAGCTATCGCCGAGCGCGGGGAACAACACGGGAAAAAGCGCGACCGGCAGAATTTCGCCGATCAGCAATCCATTCGTGTAGATGCCGGTGCCGAGACCGATGCGGCGCGGCAACCAACCGCCGACGAGCGCCGGCAGGGCGGGCTGGGTCACCCCAACGCCGATACCCATGACGACAGTCGCGGCAAACAGACTCATCACCTCCGACGCAAGGCCACGAGAAGCAGAACCCAGGGCGGTCAGCAGGAGTCCCGCGACAACCGCCGACACGACACCAACCTGCGCGACCAGCCGCGAACCAACCAGGGCCGCCACTGCGAACACAATGACCGGCACTCCGCTGAGGATACCGATCTCAGTGCCGGAGAGATGGAATTCGGCACGGAGCGCCGGGATGACCGGAGGGACCGCCAAAATTGCCAATCGCAGCGCAATGCCGACGAGCCACAGGAGTGCCAACGAAGCCGGCAGAGATCGGGATGTCGCCACTGATATTTCCTGCTGGTTCAACGCGGCGCACGCTCGGCTCTTTGGCCTCTTTGGACGAGCGCGTCGTTCACCGTCAGTGATACGCGACGATGAATTCGCATCCGTCCGCAGTCGGAAACGTGCGCGTGATTTGACCGTCCGCCAGCGCGAACTCAAACACGACCGCGTCGTCGTGGCAGCACAGATACGCGCGCTCACCGCCGGGCGCAAAGCCAAAACCCATCGGACCCTTCTTCGTCGGAAACGACGCGATGGGCTTTACGCCGTCGGCCGCGTAGATCGCTGCGTGGCTGCCCTGGTGCGACGCCACGGTGACGTAGCGATTGTCGGGCGATACGCGCACGCGCCGCATTTGCGGATTCTTGGCGTTGACCTCATCGACCGGAACGGTTCTCAGCACCGCGTGGCTGCGCGCATCGATGACGTAGAACTCGGCCGCAGTCTGCGCGCAGACGTAGAGCGTGCCGCCATCCGGCGCGATGGCCAGCCCCTCGGTCAGATGCGGCACCTTGATCCGATCGACGATCGCGCGGCGCGCCAGATCGATGACGACCACAAAGTCGGTTTTGACCGAGACGAACACCTTGCCGGTGGCATGGCTGATGGCGAGCCAATGCGCGGTGCTGCCGACATCGACGCGCTGCACCTTGTCGGTTGCCGGATTGATCGCCAGCACCGCGTTGCCAAGCTCGGCCGAGCACCAGAGCGTGCCCGCTTCATCCATCATGACGCCGTGCGGCGCATAGGTTTCGCCAAGATCGATGACGCGCGTCAGCGATTGCGACGGCAGGTCGATGACCACGATGCGCCGGTCCGGATTGATGCGCCTGGTGAAAATCCCATCGCCGTAGACTGTGCCGTAGGCCGTGCGGCCGTCAGCCGAGAGTGCAAGTTCGTGCGTCGAGCCGGGCATGTCGATGGTCTTCGCCAGCGTGAGTGTCTCGGCATCGAGGAAATGGACCTTGTGGGCGGTCTTCGCCGTGACGATCAGGTTCGGCCCGCCCGGCCGGTTGTTGAGATCGAGCATGTGTGGGTCTCGTTGCAGAACGGCTCAATAATGGTCCGCGCAGTCTAGGCCGAAGCCTTAAGACGCTCCAGCGCCTCGGCGATCTTGGCTTTGCGCACCTGCGCTTCGTCGCGCTTCTCTTTTTCCTCTTCGACCACCTCTTCCGGTGCCCGCGCGACGAAATTGGGATTGCCGAGCTTGGCGTCGACACGGGCTATGTCGGCATCGCACTTCGCCATTTCCTTGGCGAGCCGCGCACGCTCGGCGGCAAGATCGATCACGCCGGCAAGCGGCAGCGCGATAGTTTCTCCGCCGACGATAATTTGGATCGAGCCCGGCCGTACTTCTTTGGAAAAGATGCTTTCCGAAATCCTCGCTAGTCTGTTCAAAGTGGGATCCCAAAGCTCGGCTCTTTTTCGCGTCACATCTGAGGGATTGACGTACTCGATTCGAATTGGCGACCCTGCCGGAACATTCATTTCCGTGCGGACTGAACGAACGGCAGTGACGAGTTCCATTAGCCAGCCCACTTCTTCATGGGCATCCATGAAATAGGGCTGCCGACCAGGCCATGCCGCAAGAGCCAACACCGGCTCTCGCCGATCATTCGCCGTCACTTGCCAAAGTTCCTCGGTAATAAACGGCATGAACGGGTGTAGAACCTTCAAAATTTGATCGCGAACGTAAGCAACGGTCGCCCGGGTTTCACTCTTGGATTCCTCATCGAGGCCGACAAAGATCGGTTTCGCAAGCTCCAAATACCAATCACAATAGAGATTCCAGACAAAGTGATATGTCCAATTGGCTGCGTCGTTAAAGCGATAGTCGTCTAGTGCCTTTTCGATATTGCCGAGTGTGTCCGCAAGTTGCGTGACGATCCACCTGTTGATCAGCTCTTTCACAGAGTAAGGATCGAAGCCATCAATGGCAGCGCAGCCATTGATCTCGGCAAAGCGCGCGGCATTCCAGAGCTTTGTCGCGAAATTGCGGTAGCCGGCGACGCGCTCCGCCGACAGCTTGATGTCGCGCCCTTGCGCCGCCATGGCGGCAAGCGTGAAGCGCAGGGCGTCGGCGCCGTATTCGTCGATGACCTCCAGCGGGTCGATGACGTTGCCCTTCGACTTCGACATCTTGGCGCCGCTGGCGTCGCGCACCAGCGCATGGATATAGACAGTGGGGAACGGGACCTCGCGCATGAAGTGCAGGCCCATCATCATCATGCGCGCCACCCAGAAGAATATGATGTCGAAGCCGGTGACGAGGACGCTGGTCGGGTAATAACGTTTCAGTTCTGGAGTCCCGTCAGGCCAGCCCAGCGTCGAGAATGGCCACAGCGCTGAGGAGAACCAGGTGTCGAGCACGTCCTCGTCGCGATGGAGGTATTCGTTGGCAAAACGTCCGCGACGCTCGGGATCGGCGGCGATGTCATGACCTTCTTCCGCGGTGATTTCCTCGATGTCCGTGTAATGGGCCAGGGCGTCGGCGACGGCGTCGTCCTCGTTCGCGGCGACGAATATTTTACCGTCCGGCCCGTACCACGCCGGAATTTGATGACCCCACCAAATTTGCCGGGAAATGCACCACGGCTGGATGTTCTCCATCCAGTTGAAGAACGTTGCCTCCCACTGCGCGGGCACAAACACGGTCTTGCGTTCGCGCACCGCCGCCATCGCCGGCTGAGCGAGCGTCTTGGCATCGACATACCACTGATCAGTGAGGAAGGGTTCCAGCACGGCACCGGAGCGGTCGCCGTGCGGAACGGTGTGCGTCGTCGATTCGATCTTGTCGAGGAGACCCGCAGCCTCCAGCCGCTCCACAATCTTTTTCCGCGCTACAAAGCGGTCAACACCATGCAATGCAAGCGTCTCATCAAGATCGGTAGAGGGCTTGATGCCTTCGAGAAACGCCGCATTGTCCTTGAGGTCAAGCTGGCCTTCGACATCGAGCATATTTATCGGCGGCAAGTGGTGCCGCTTGCCGACCTCGAAATCGTTGAAGTCGTGCGCCGGCGTAATCTTGACCGCGCCGGTGCCTTTTTCCGGATCGGCGTAGTCATCGCCGACGATCGGAATGCGGCGGCCTACGAGTGGCAAGATCGCCATTTTACCGATCAGGTGCTTGAGCCGTGCGTTGTCTGGATGCACCGCCACCGCGGTATCGCCGAGCATGGTCTCAGGCCGCGTCGTCGCGACGACGATGAATCCGTCGCTGCCTTCGATCGGATACTTGATGTGCCAAAGACTGCCCTTGGTCTCGACCTGCTGCACTTCGAGATCGGAAATCGCGGTCTTGAGCTTTGGATCCCAATTGACCAGACGTTTGTCCTTGTAGATGAGGCCTTCGCGATACAGCGCCACAAAGACCTTCAGCACCGCGCGCGAAAGCCCGTCGTCCATCGTGAAGCGCTCACGCGACCAGTCGCAGGAAGCACCGAGTCGCCTGAGCTGGCCGGTGATGGTGCCACCGGACTCCGCCTTCCATTCCCACACACGCTTGATGAAGGCTTCGCGCCCCATGCGACGGCTTGACTCCTGGCGCTCCATCAACTGGCGCTCGACCACGGCCTGCGTGGCAATGCCGGCGTGGTCGGTGCCCGGTTGCCACAGCACGTCCTTGCCGCGCATGCGCTCGAACCGGCAGAGAATGTCCTGGAGCGTGTTGTTGAGCGCATGGCCCATATGTAGCGAGCCGGTCACATTGGGCGGCGGAATCACGATGCAATAGGGATCGGCCTTCGCGCGCTCCGGCCTGCCGGCGCGAAACGCCCCGGCCGCTTCCCACGCCGCGTAGATGCGGCCCTCGACCGCGCCCGGCTGATAGGTCTTATCAATCGTCATTGGGTTGCCTTCGCCGCATGGCAGCACTCATGGGAGCGCGGTCATTTGCAGAAAACGGGTTTCTACTTTCGCGCTGGTGCCCTAAGAAACCTGCGCGACGCGTAGTGTCAACGCCGGCCTTCCTCCGTCGATCCGACCCATCCCTTGTTTGCGAGTAGGCGCCACGTGTCGTCTTCGGCCCAGCCTTCTTCCTCCTTGCCGCACAAAACTCCGACGCGCTCGATCATGCTGCTCGCGGCGGCGGGATTTGCCGCGCAGGCGCAGGTGCGCGTGACCGATTCGCTCCTGCCGCAAATTGCCACCGACTTCCATACGACCATCGGTGTCGCAGCAATGGTGGTCACCGCCTATGCGATCACCCACGGTTCGGTTCAGCTCGTCGCCGGGCCGGTTGCCGACCGCTTCGGCAAATACCGCACCGTCGCAGCCGCCGGCGCGCTTGCCGCCGTGTGTGTGGCGTTCTGCGGCACGGTTTCGTCGCTCCCGCAACTCGCTCTCGCCCGCCTCGCCACCGGCGCCGCCGCAGGCTGGGTCATCCCGATTTCGATGGCTTACGTGGGCGACGTAACGCCCTATGACCGCCGGCAGCCGATCCTGGCGCGCTACGCCTCCGGCTACATTCTCGGCCAGCTCTTCGGCCAGGCCGCGGGCGGGATACTCGGCGACTTCATGGGCTGGCGGAATGTCTTCTTCGTGCTGGCGGGCATTTTCGCGCTTGCGGTCGCGGGCCTCGTGGCCGAGCTCATCACTAATCCGCAAACCCGCCGGTCAGATGAATCGGCAGGCGCTCGCCGCGGTTTCGCCGCCGACTACGCGGCGGTGTTCTCCAATCCGTTTGCACGCATCATCATCCTCGTGGGTTTTATAGAAGCCGCGCTTGCCTGGGGTGCATTCGCCTATATCGGCGCGGACTTGCGGCTGCATTTCGGCCTGAGCTTCACGCTCGTCGGCCTCACGGTCGCATTCTTTGGCATCGGCGGACTGATCTACGCAGCGTTGGTCAGACATTTTATCCGTCGGCTCGGCCAGATCGGTCTCACGGTCGCGGGCGGGCTCGTTCTCGCCACCGCCTACGCCGCGCTCGCCGTCGAGACGGTATGGTGGCTCGCGCCCATCGCGGTGACAGCGATCGGGCTCGGCTTTTACATGTTCCACAACACGTTGCAGACCAACGCCACGCAAATGACGCCGGAAGCGCGCGGCACCGCTGTCGCGATCTTCTCGTCCTCGCTCTACATGGGGCAGACCGCAGGCGTCACGGCGGGCGCGCTCGTGATCGATCATTTCGGCGCAACGCCGTTGTTTGTCGGTACGGCGGCCGGCTTTCCCGCGCTGGCCATCTGGTATGCTTACGAATTGCGGCGGCGCCGGCCTCTCAGCTGAAGGCAGGCGCCGCCGGTTTGATTTTTAGACCTTGACCAGCGGCACTTTCGGAACGGAGCCGCGGCGCGGCGGAGAGTTGCCGCCAGGTCCGCCGCCCGGAGGCTTGCGCTTTGGCGACGCCCTGCGCTTCTTGGCGCGGCGCGGTTCGGGCAGCTTTTCCGGCCGCGGCGTCACCCGGCCATCCGGATACTCGAAGCCGAGGTTGCTCTTGCCAGTGTCGTCGGTGGTCACGACGACGCGCACGTGACCGCCAGATTTCAGCCGTCCGAACAGCACTTCGTCGGCGAGCGGCTTCTTGATGTATTCCTGGATCACCCGGGCCATGGGCCGGGCGCCCATCAGCTCGTCATAGCCGTTTGCGATCAGCCATTTCGACGACTCGTCGGTCAATTCGATGGTCACATCGCGATCGGCGAGCTGCGCCTCGAGCTGGAGGACGAATTTCTCGACCACCATCGCGATCACGTCCTGCGACAGATGCGCGAAGGTGATGATCGAGTCGAGCCGGTTGCGGAATTCTGGCGCGAACAGCCGCGTGATCGCCTCCATGTCGTCGCCCTCGCGCTTGGACCGCGTGAAGCCGAAGGCGGCTTTGGCCATGTCGGCGGCGCCGGCATTGGTCGTCATGATCAGGATCACATTGCGGAAGTCGACCTGCTTGCCGTTGTGGTCGGTCAGCTTGCCGTGATCCATGATCTGGAGCAGCACGTTGAACAGGTCCGGGTGCGCTTTCTCGATTTCGTCGAGCAACAGCACGCAATGCGGATGCTGGTCGACGCCGTCGGTGAGCAGTCCGCCCTGATCGAAGCCGACGTAACCGGGCGGCGCTCCGATCAGCCGCGAAATGGTGTGGCGCTCCATGTACTCCGACATGTCGAAGCGAATGACCTCGACGCCGAGCGTGGCCGCAAGCTGCCGCGCCACCTCGGTCTTCCCGACGCCGGTCGGACCAGAAAACAGATAGCAGCCGATCGGCTTTTCCGGCTCGCGCAAGCCGGCGCGGGCGAGCTTGATCGACGCGGAAAGCGCCTCAATGGCCTTATCCTGGCCGTAGACGACGCGCTTGAGCGTTTCCTGCAGGTGACGCAGCACTTCGGCGTCGTCCTTCGACACCGCCTTCGGCGGAATGCGTGCCATGGTGGCGATCGTGGTCTCGATCTCCTTGATGCCGATGGTCCGCTTGCGCCGGCCTTCCGGCAGGAGCATCTGCGCCGCGCCGGACTCGTCGATCACGTCGATGGCCTTGTCGGGCAGCTTGCGATCGTGGATGTAACGGGCTGACAGCTCGACCGCGGCCTTGATCGCTTCGTTGGTGTACCTGAGCTTGTGATAGTCCTCGAAATAAGGCTTAAGCCCCTTGAGGATTTCGATAGCGTCGGGGATCGTCGGCTCGTTGACGTCGATCTTCTGGAACCGGCGCACCAGCGCCCGGTCTTTCTCGAAGTATTGCCGGTATTCCTTGTACGTGGTGGAGCCGACGCAGCGCACTGTGCCGGAAGCCAAAGCGGGTTTGAGCAAATTCGAGGCGTCCATGGCGCCGCCGGATGTCGCGCCGGCGCCGATCACCGTGTGAATCTCGTCGATGAACAGGATCGCGCCCGGATAGGCCTCAAGCTCCTTGATGACCTGCTTGAGCCGCTCCTCGAAGTCGCCACGGTAACGTGTGCCGGCCAGCAGCGTGCCCATGTCGAGGGCAAACACTGTCGCATTGCGCAGCACGTCCGGCACCTCGCCATGAACGATACGGCGCGCCAGCCCTTCAGCGATGGCG
>Ga0302325_10005658_pt1 | contig 28353 bp, 26 predicted proteins | sample Palsa_T0_2_FD_201948 | JGI IMG/M metagenome (GOLD analysis project Ga0302325, IMG submission 201948) | Peat permafrost microbial communities from Stordalen Mire near Abisko, Sweden - Palsa_T0_2 | ecosystem: Environmental > Terrestrial > Soil > Palsa > Peat permafrost | place: Sweden: Abisko...
ACGGCAGCGGCACCGTGGAGATCTTCAACAATACGCTGTTCGCTTGCGGCACTTTCGACAGCCCTCCATACGGCCAGGACAATAACGCGATTGCGGAAAATGGCGATGAGGCCGCCGGCGCGCCGGCCATATACGTCCACATCCGCAACAATCTGATGGATTCGGTGCCGACCACTCTTTTCCCGGGCGGCGTGCCCTACGTAGTGATCTGGGACCCGGTCACCGGCGAGCCTTGCACCGACTTGCAAATTTGTCCGTGGCTCTATGGGACCAACAACCTGATGTACGGCGCGGGCCTCCCGGTAGCCGACCTCACCCAGATCCTCGCCTCTGTAAATGCGAACCCCCTGGTGGTCAGCACATCGATCCCCGACTTGCACCTCACCGCCGGCAGCCCGGCCAGCCTGGCCGGAGCCGTGATCGGTGCGATCGGCGTGTTTGGCGTCAACAATACGGGACGCGACCATGACGGACTCCCGCGTGGACCGGTGCCCTCGATCGGAGCCTATGAGCCCGGCGGAACTTCCAGCGAGAGCCCGCAGATTACCAGCCCCGCCTCGGGAATCGTACTTCCAGGAAGTTTGGCGGACTTCTCGTGGAATGCCGTGAGCGGAGCCACTGAGTATCAACTGTCCGTCGGCACCGCTGCGGGAGGTACGAATATTTTCGCCGGTACAACCGCTGGGACATCGCAAACCGTAGGTTCCATCCCCTGCACCGGCACGGCGGGCGGAACCATCTACGTGCAATTAGCCGCCGAAGTGAACGGAACCTTCCAGCCGGCGGCGGATTACACCTATAAGTGCAAATCCGGCCTCGGCGATTTCAACGGAGACGGCTATCAGGATGTGGTATGGCGGAACAGCACTAACCAGGTAGCTGTGCAGTACTACGACGGAACGCAGGGCGTGACTCCGATAGGCTCTAGTTGGCTGAACGAGGCCGGCGAGCCGGCTGGCTGGGTGCTGGTGGGGGCGGCGGACTTCGATGGCAACGGCGTGCCGGATCTGGTCTGGGAATACATGCCGACCGGCCAAGTTTCGGTCAACTACTATGGCGGACCGGGTGGGGCCACGTACCTCGGCTGGAACTGGCTGAATGAAGCCGGCGTGCCTGGCTGGACGGTGGTGGCCGTTGCCGATATGAACAACGACGGAGTGCCCGACCTGATATGGCAAGAGAATACCACGAATCAGGTCACGGTCAACTATTACGGCGGACCGGGCGGGGCGACTTACCAAGGGTGGAACTGGCTGAACGTCGGCGGCGAGCCGGCGGGCTGGCTGGTAGTGGCGGCGGCGGATTTTGACGGAAACGGGACGCCGGATCTGGTGTGGCAATTCACTCCGACGTGCCAAGTTACGGTGAACTATTACGGCGGCGCCGGGGGAGCGACATATCAGGGCTGGGCCTATTTGAATGCCGCCGGAGTTCCCGGCTGGACGGTGGTGGGAGCTAGCGACTTCAATGGAGACGGCGTACCCGACCTGGTCTGGCAGAACGATGCGACTGCCCAGGTGACCGTGAACTACTATGGGGGCGCAGGAGGAGCGACTCTCACTGGCTGGAACTGGCTGGCGGCTGTGGGAAACCCCGGGTGGACGGCCCTGGTCCCCAGATAAATCGGCGCGGCGTCGCGGCTATTTGGGTCCGTTTTTTGGAAGTCCTGTAACTACTGAAAACCGCTCAGGAGCGTGACAGGCCGGGCCGGTGGGATCGTCAAGCCACCAACGGAGACTTACGGAACAACCCAGAATGGCGCTAGGGCATCGATCCGGCGACGCTTTACAAATTCTCGCCCAAGAGGGGTGCACCGACGGCCAAAACCCCGGCGCGGTGCCGATTCAGAACACCGTAGGACTTAACGAAAGTGGTGGGCCCGTGGCGACTCGAACGCCGGAAATCTACCGTGTCGAGGTAGCGTTCTTGATCCCGATCTGTTTTCAGGCGCCGAAATACTGACGCGCGGTGAACACGTAGCCGCGCGCACCGCTTTCGTCCCACCATCGCCATCCGTTCGCCTTCGGCGAAGGCGAGACCGCCCGAGGCTGCGCATTCGCACGCTGGATGCTCCAGCCCGCCTTCAGCCGTCCCATGAGAGAGCCACCAGTCTGGTCGGCGTGGGAATCCGTCCTTTGCCCGGCTCCCAGAAAAAAGGATCTGCGCAAATCGGTATGGCCACGTCAAACTTGTGGCCAATCTCGACTCCAAAGAAGCTGGGCGCGGCCACGCCGATGACAGCCTGCCATCCAGCCTCACGCTGCGGTTGGTGACCCCTGGATCGCCGTTAAATTCGCCCTGCCAGAAAGAGTAGCCGATCACCGCTGCCTGCCGGGGCAGAGATGGTGCTTTAGGCGAGCGACAGGCCGAGAAGTATTAAAGTTGTTCAATGTATGCGGCTGAGGCGATTAGGTTGGATGTAGAAGTGAAATGCTTATCCGACTTTCAGCACTCTTCTTACGATGAGATGAATTGCTGTGGGATACGCGCTCCGAGGAGACCCTTGGATTACTGATCCGAGTTACTTGAAACGGAACGGCAATAGGCTCGATTTCCAGGCTCTCGCCAACCACAAAAGGAAGGAATATCGAAATGGCGTTCAATAATAGGGGTACCCCTATCTGGCTGGATGTAGGCGCATCAGTCCAGTGGTGGTACAACAACGGCAACGACTCCGGCGCCCAGTACGCAATGGCCAATTGCCTCACCCCCGACGGGTTTATGCAAACCGATTGGGAGGCGTGCGAACTCAACGACGATGGCACCGTCACCTACTACGTGCAGTTTACGAATAGTAGCACCCAGGGCTTTGAAGACCCTAATCCCACACAACCGTGTTTTCACAATATCAATGGTGGAGGTTTAACATGAGCAAGGTCACTGTCATCACCGGTCCAAAGGACCAGATCCAAGCCATCGGACACGGCCATCTCAGCCAGGCAACTGTCCGGAAACAGGGAGGAAAAGGACTCCAAAGCGGCATCGCGCCGCTTCCCGGCCAGCACCTGCATGAACTCGACCTCGCCGACGATGTGTCGAAAATCAAGACCTGGAAGGAACTGGTAGAAAAAGTCCGTCCGCACGTTAAGTCCAAAACCTAGCTGCACAAGGCGGAGTCTCGTGTCTTTCGGGCTCCGCGCCTCTCTAGTCGATCCGGCAAGATGGCGGGCGCAACTCGCCTGGCTCTCGGTCATTGCTGCTCTTGCCAAGTACCATGCTCTCCGAGATGGTGCCGTTAGGCAACAGCGTCCAGTAGCACGTCGCGCCCGCCAAACCTGGCTTGAGATCCAGTCTGCCGTAGCACCACCCGGAGGTACGCGCGCGCCTTGTGAGTTCATGTCGGTAGCGGTTTCCGGACGGGGCCGCGGGATGCGAGCGGCGATTGCACGGTTGGATATCATGAGGTATCCATGGTCGTTAGATCTGGGATCAGAACGTGGATCGCGCCCCGGGTGGACGGCCCTGGTCCCCAGATAAATCGGCGCGGCGTCGCGGCTATATGGGTCCGTTTTCTTGGAAGTCCTGCGTAACTACTGAAAACCGCTCAGGAGCGTGACAGGCCGGGCCGGTGGGATCGTCAAGCCACCAACGGAGACTTACCGAGCAACCGAGAACGGCTCCAGGAGCATCGATCCGGCGACGCGTTACAAATTCTCGCCCAAGAGGGGTGCACCGACGGCCAAAACCCCGGCGCGGTGCCGATTCAGAACACCGTAGGACTTAACGAAAGTGGTGGGCCCGTGGCGACTCGAACGCCAGACCTCTACCGTGTCAAGGTAGCGCTCTAACCAACTGAGCTACGGGCCCGTCGGCGGTAACCATCCGATTTTAGCATTCATCGAGTGTGCCCACCATCCACCGCGGCCAGGCGCTTCACGAATTCCACGTCTCCCTCCAGGAAATCGAACTGCGGCAGTTCGCCGGGCGCCGCCCATCGAATCTCCTCGAACACACAATTGCGCGGCTCGCCGGCGAAATCGGTCACTTCGTAAAAGATCAGCAGAATCGGACTCTTGCCGGGATAGCGGAACTCGTAGCGCTCCACCTCATCCCCGATCCGTGCGCCCACTGCCAATTCTTCCTGTAGCTCGCGGCGCAGCGCTTGTGGCGCGCTTTCGCCCTCCTCCACCTTGCCGCCCGGAAACTCCCATTGCAGCGCATGCGCCTGGGCCGCGCTCCTGCGGCAAATCAGAAGGCGGCCGCCCCGGCGTATGATCGCCGCCACAACGGTAGTCAAGTCAGGCCAACTCCAGCGCCTTGAACCGCTCCAGTTCCGCCGCCGGCAGCTCCGGCAGCCTGTCGATCCGTTGCCGGAACCAGGCCCATGGAATGTGGAAAAGTTGCACGCTGGGCTGGAACTTGGAGCTGTCCTGGATGAAGCAGCTATGCGTGCACCAGCAATTCGCCTGCGGGATGGCGTGCACCTCCGCGCCCATGGCCTCCGACTCCAGCGCCCGCCGCACGTCGAAATCGAAATCCGCCAGGTCTCCTACGATGCCGCGCATCTCGCACGCGCGGAACCGGCCGTTGTGGTCGATCACGATGGAGGTCTCGCCCGCCGTGCAAGGCATCGGCCATTTCTTCGGGGATTCCAGGCACTGCTCGTGCAGGTCGAAGTGGAACCGCAGGTTGCCCAGATAATACATCTTGGCGAAGTGCCGCACGCCCGGCGGCAGGTGCTCGAAAAGCTTGCCGGCATAATGGCGATGGAACGGCATCAGGCGGCGGTGCAGCGCGGCGACCCCGGCTTGCGATAGTTGCTTCAGGGTCGGATCGGGCGCGGCTCCGCGCACCACTTCGAAATACTGCCCGTCGATATGCGTTTGCTCCATCAGGTGCAAGCCCAGCGCCACAATCTCGTTGTAGTTCTCGCGCGTGATCACGGTCAGCACGTTGCGCCGCAGCCGCCGCACGCCCGCATAGCGCCGTTCGGCCTCTTCCATGGTGGCCAGCGTGCGCACGAAATTGTTCGGCACGCCGCGGATCGAATCGTGCGTGTTGGCCAGGCCATCCAGCGAGAAGTTCAGGTCGATGGACGCTTCCGGACAAAGCTCCAGCATGCGGTCCATGGTGCGGAAGATCTTCTCGGGCAGCAGCCCGTTTGTCGGCAGATTGATGTTGCGGACCCCGTTGCGCGCAACGAACATGGCCACGATTTCAGCCAGGTCCTCGCGCAGAAACGGTTCGCCGCCGGATAACCACAGTTTGCGGAAGGGCGGGGCCGTGGCGGAGATACGCTCGATCTGCGGCGTGGTGAGATCGTCCAGGCTGTTAAGCTTGTCAAAATAGAAGCAGGTGCGGCACAGCGAATTGCAACGCGACGTGACAAACAGAAAAAGCGAGGCGAACTCCCGCCCGCGCACGCGTTCCTTCAGGATCGGGAAGTACTGCCGCATGAGAATAATTGGACCATAAATGTATTCCGCGCGCCTGCTCGATCACTTCCAAAACCCGCGAAACGTGGGCGAGCTGCCGCCGCCGGCCGTGACGGTGGAAGTGTCCAATCCGGTCTGCGGCGACATTCTGCGCCTCTCGGTCAAGTTCCGGGACGGCCGCGTGATTCAGGCCTGCTACAAAACCCGTGGCTGCACGGCCTCCATCGCGGCGGGCTCCGCGTTGACCGAGCTGCTGGCCGGCAAGACGCCTCCGGAGATCGCCGCTATCCGCCCGGTGGATGTCGAGGACGCCGTCGGCGGCCTCGGCGCCGAATCCAAGCACGCCGCCATACTTGCGGTGGACGCCGTGCGCGCCCTGCTCCACGACGCGAGAATTGCTACACTGATCTGAATTTTATGAAGCGTCATCCGATCCATCCTCTTGCGCTGGCGCTCAGCCTTGCCACGCACGCGCTGGCGCAAACGGCCGCGCCCCTTGCCATCCTCGACGTCAACGTGGTGGACGTGGTGAAAGGCGAGACGCGCGCACACCAGACCGTCTTGATCGCCAACGGCCGCATCGCCGCCATCGGCGCGTCCGATGCGGTCGCTATCCCCGGGCAGGCCATCCGCATACACGGAGAAGGCCGCTATCTCATCCCCGGCCTCTGGGACATGCACGTCCATTTGCGCAGCGATGCGCGCAAGCCCGACGTTCCTCTGGTTGACGAGAACGCCGCGTTGCTCGGCTTGTTTCTCCCCAACGGCGTGGTTGGCGTGCGTGAAATGGGTGGCGACCTCGCCGATCGCGTCCTCCGCTGGCGCGACGAGATTCGTTCCGGTGAGCGCATCGGTCCACGCATCCTGACGGCCGGCCGCAAGATCGATCGGGAACCCCCAGCGTGGGATGGATCTCTCGGAGTCACGACCCCGGAGGGCGCGCGTGAGGCCGTTCGCCTGGTGAAGCAAAGCGGCGCAGATTTCGTTAAGGTCTATTTCTCGATCGTTTCTCCGGAAGTGCTCAAGGCAGTCGTAGACGAGGCGCACAAAGACAACCTGAAGGTGATCGGGCACAAGGCTTACAACCTTTCTATCCAGGCGCTGCTCGACATCGGACAGGACGGCATCGAGCACTCCCAGTACCTGTTAGTCGCCAAGCGCGACGAGTACGAGCTATACGGCCGCGAGATGGCGGCGAGACGGGGCACTCCGCTGGCCATGGACTCAGCGGAACTAAACGCGCGGTTGCTTCACATGGAGGATGCCAAAGAGGAGGAACGCGTCTATCAGACCATGGCTGCCAAGCAGGTCTGGGTCACGCCCACGCTGGCAGTGATTACCCGGCTTCATCAGGAACTTGGCGTGCGGGACTTCGAGTCGGACGACCGGAAGCGATTTGTGTTTCCCGCCGTTTGGGAGAGCTGGGACCCCAAGCTCGGCAGGCGCACGCCGTTGCAGGGCCGCAGCCGCGAGCTCTCGGCCGAAGTGGATAAGCGGTCCCAGCAAGCCGTGGTTGCGGCCCACAAGGCCGGCGTTCCAATGGTTGCGGGGACGGACTGCGGAGTCGACAACAATTACATGTTTCCGGGGTGGTCGATACATGAGGAACTGGAGAGTCTCGTAAAGGCGGGGCTGACACCGGCGGCAGCGTTGCGCATGGCGACTATCGATGCCGCACGATGGCGCGGCGAGGCTGACGCCGAGGGTAGCGTCGAAAAGGGCAAGACGGCCGATCTGGTTCTGCTGCGCTCGAACCCGCTCGAAGCCATACGCCACACACGTGAAATCGAGTCGGTATTCGCTGGCGGGAAATATTATTCCAGGCCGGATCTCGACGCCATGCTGCGCCACGCGGAGGATCTCGCCTCCGCGGCCCGCCGCCAACAACAGCACTGATACAGTAGGGATTGGCCCAACTCCTGATAGTCGACGACGACGCCAACACCCTGGCGTCCCTCTCCCGCGCCTTCCGCCTCGCCGGCCATCAGGCCACCGTCTGCGACAACGCCGCCCGCGCGCTCGAGCTGATCAAGACCGAGCGCTTCGACATGGTGCTCTCCGACGTGGTCATGCCCGGCAAGGACGGCCTGGCGCTGCTGGAAGATCTGAAGGCGCTGGGCGCGCCGGTGCCGGTGGTTATGATCTCCGGCCAAGCCAATATCGAAATGGCCGTGCGCGCCACGCGGCTGGGCGCGATCGACTTTCTGGAGAAGCCGCTCTCCACCGAGAAGCTGCTGCTCACGATCGACAACGTGCTGCGCATGCGGCGCTTGGAGGACGAGAACCGCCAGTTGCGCCAGCGCGTCGGCAAGCACGAGATCGTACACTCCGGCGAAGCCATGCGGCGGGTCATGGCGCAAGTGGATCGCGTGGCCGCCAGCGAAACGCGCGTTTGCATCCTGGGTGAGACCGGCACCGGCAAGGAACTGATCGCCCGCGCGCTGCATGATCGCAGCCTGCGCCGCGACGGTCCTTTCGTCACTCTGAACTGCGCCGCCGTGCCCGCCGAACTGATCGAATCGGAGCTTTTCGGCCACGAGAAAGGATCGTTCACGGGCGCGGTGTCGCGGCATCTGGGCAAGTTCGAGCAGGCCCACCACGGCACATTGTTTCTGGATGAAATCGGCGACATGCCGGCGGTAATGCAGGCCAAGCTGCTGCGCGTGCTTGAAGAGAGACAGGTGGAGCGCATCGGCGGCGACCGCTCCATTCCGGTGGATGTGCGCGTCGTGGTGGCCACGCATCGCAACCTGGATGAGATGGTCCAGCGCGGCGCCTTCCGCCAGGATCTCTACCACCGCATATACGTTTACCCGCTGGCCCTGCCGCCCTTGCGCGAGCGCCAGGAGGATATCGCCCCGCTGGTGGATCACTTCGCGCGGCAGGTTTCGGAGATCAACGGTTGGAAGCCCAAGCCGGTCTCGGCCGAAGCCATCGCAGAGCTGACCCGCTATGCCTGGCCCGGCAATGTGCGCGAGCTGCGCAACGTGGTCGAGCGCTTGCTGCTGCTGGCCGATGGCGAAGTGGATGCGGCCACCGTCCGCCTCGCCCTACCCCATGCCGCCACGGCTTCCGGAGCGCCGCTGGGTGGCGGCACGCTGGCCGCGCGCACCGAGACGTACGAACGCGAAGTAATCCTCGCCGAACTGAAGCGCCATCAGCGCATGACCGACACGGCGAAGGCGCTGGGCCTGGAGCGCAGCCATCTGTACAAGAAGTGCCAGCAGCTAGGCATCGACCTGCGCGCCCTCCGCAACGCTTAGTGGGGCGGGCGTCCACGCCGGCAGCGGGTCTCCAGACCCGCTCCCTACTTCCCCCGGGGAGCAGCCGTCACTCGATCCAAAAACAAATCCAAAAAACCGCGTACATTCACATCGCGAGCAATCAAAGTAGTCGCCTTCGCGCCCACTGCCAACTGGTCCGCCGCCTTAAACATAGTCAGCCCGTTCGCCACGCAGCATCCGGTTTCCACCTGCACGCTCCCCAACTGCGTCTCAATCAAATTCGGCTGAAACGCCGCCGCCACCGCCAGCGGATCGTGCAGCGTCGGAAACTGATTCGGATGCCCGTCCTGCCACAAATCGATGAGCTTCGCCAGAAACCGCGAAGCAGGATTGTCCGCCGCGCGCAGACGCGCCAGATCCGGGCCTTCCAGCTTGCAGCGCGTGGTCACGTCCAGGCCCACGGCGGTGATCGGCACCCCGGACGAGAACACAATCTCAGCCGCCACGCGGTCGCGCCAGATGTTGTACTCCTGATACAGCATGTGGAACGCACCGCCCATCAGCACAATGCGCGCGATCTTGGGCCGGATATTCGGGCCGCTCTTTAGCGCCAGCGCGATATTGGTGAGCGGGCCGATGGGCACCAGGGTCATCGGCCGCGGCGAAGCCATCAATGTATCGATGATCAATCCGGCGGCGCGGCGGTGCGCTGCCTCGGGAACCGTGTCCGCGTCCGTGAGCACTTCAAATTGCCGCGCGCGCTGTGGTCGCACGGGATCGAGCAGCGGCTCGGAAGCGCCCGTAGCCACCGGAATATCGTGGCGGCCGTAGAGGCCCAGTTCTTTCCAGGCCAGGCGCGTGCGCGTCTCGGTGTCGTCGATGACGGTGGTCACCGCGCGCACGTCCAACTCGGGCGATTGCAGCGCCAGTGCCAGCGCCAGGGCATCGTCGATATCGTCGCCGATGTCGGTGTCGAGAATAATGGGAATGCGTTCCTGCGCCCAGCACGCCGTGCCGAGCAGCAGCAAGAAGGGAAGCAGCAGTCTGCGCATGATCCTTTCCATTGTCGCAAGACCCCAGTGGGGCAGGATGGCATCCTGCGCGCCGATTGCCAATCGGCGCTGTCCCCAAACCCGGTACAATCGTTGACGGAAGCTAATCTTGGCCGGTGCTGGGCGCGGGCTTCAAACCCGCCGTGCGGTACTTAGTATCGCGGGTGGGTTCGACTCCCACTAGCTTCCGCCACTGCCCTATCAATTCAATACCCGGGGCCTTGAGTCTTCGAACAAAAGAGCGGGTCCAGGGGCCTGCCCCACAACTATGCCTTATACATGTACTTGATGTTGGGCTTGTAGAGCAGCACGTTGGGCTCCCCCGTGCGGTTTACCTTCAAGCAACATTTGTCGTACCACTCGATGATGCCGTGCAGCGTCTCGCCGTCCTTCAGCACGAAGACCATGGGGGTCTTGGTCTGCATCTGCTTTACGTAGTAGAAGTTCTCGGCGTTGGTCTGATCGGGTGGCACGGCCTTCTTCTGCGGCGGCCGGCGCGGCGGGGCGATCTGTTCCTTGATCTCGTTCAGAGAGGGACGGATGAGTTTACGGTTCGCAGATTCCACTGGAAGCCTTCCTTAAAATTGGCGGATTATAAATGCCCCGCGCATTCGCTCACAGCCGCAGCGGCACGGGTTTAGTTGGATCAAGTTTTGTCCGACTTGAAGATATATTTAACACATTGTTACGCTCACCGCAAGGCCGCCGCCGAGCCGCTACCGGCTAAACCACTTTTTAACCAGGGCTTTCAGGCGGGCGGAAAGAGATCGATTTTCAGCCGCGGGGCGGGCTTGCGGATGGGGGCCGGCCCCCGCAACTTCCGCGCCGGGCAACAAGCCGCTGGGAGCCTCGCAAGGCTCCTCGCCGGTGAAACGCACGGCGGTGACGATGAACGAGTAGTTGCGCCGCATGCGCGCGCCGGATTTACTCACGACGCACACCGAGAAACCGGCCGGCCGCGCCAGCACGGGGAAAAAACCCCCTACGTTGCGCTGGATGTAGGCCGTCTCATAACGGTGGCGCCGCAAGCTCCAGGTGAACACGCGGAAGCTGTCGAAATCGTACGGATTGTCCCCGCTTCCGCCGCTTGAGATCGTTGTCCACAGCCAGTTGTGTTTCACCGCCTCGCCGTCCCGCACGTTCGACAGGGCGAAATACGAGGTGATGCGGTGGCCTTCGGCGTACTGCGCCACCTCGTCGGGGATGGCCATATAAAGTCTCCGGCTCAACACCCATCCGCTCTCGCCCTTGGCGTTTCGCACCAGGCTCCAGTCTTCGTTGGGAGCCGTGTTCGCGGCATGCCTGTCGGCGATCGCCTGCTGCACTTCGGGCGGCGTCTTGGAGAGGTCCTTCCAGTTCGGCGGTGGCGGCGGAGCGCGCGGCATCGGCGGCATTGGGTATTTTTGCTCGGGCTGTTTACGTGCGGATGGCGGCGTTTTGGGCCGGGGCGGAATCAGCGGCCTACGTGCGGGCGGGGTTGGCGGCGCGCCGACGTGCGCCACCACATCCACCTTTTCGCCCTCCTTGACTTGCAGGAAGCTGGGCGACAAGCGATTGGGCTCGGTGTGGACGTTCAGCAGTTCGTAAGTGCTGGCCGCCCCCTGCGACGGCAGAGTCAAGGCACCCCGCTCGACTTCCTGCAACGCGGCAATCTCCGCAGAGCTCAGCAGCAGATGGTCTTCGATCCAACCTTCCGTGCCGCCCGGTGCGCGGACCCTAAGAAAACGGCGGCGGCGCTGCACGATTTCGAGCCGTTCGCCGTGCTTGACGGTGGCCACCACCGGCGACTGCAGCGGGATGTCCCGGCGCAAGCCCAGCGTGGCCGGGCCGGCGTAAGCTTCGCCGATGACCGGCGCGCGCGGTTCGCCGCTGCGGCACCCCGGCATGCCGAGCAGCAGGAGAGTTAGTCCGGCCCCCAGCAGCCGGCACCCGGCGCCTATCATCGTTTCTCCGTCACCACCAGCCGGTTGTACACCTGGCGGAAAGCCTCGGCCGAGCGCTCGGCGGCCCACTGCTCCAGGCTGATATCCGCCGCGGACGAGAGTTGCAGCACGATTTGCCCGTCGCGTATGTGGCAGCTCAGCGATGCAATGCGCTCCTCGTGGCTGACGTCCAGGTTGTCGGCCAGCCGCAGCAAGGGAATCAGCAGCAACACTACGCGCTTGTCGTCGGCATTCAACGCCTGCCAGTTGGAGTGTACCGGGGTGGGCATGCTCTTGCGGTGATAGCGGCACAAATTGGCGATCAGCGCGCGCTCGCGATTGGTGAAGCCGGGCATGTCGGAATTGTTCACCAGGTAGTAGGAATGCTTGTGATGGTTGGAGTCGGACACGAAGTGGCCGGCATCGTGCAAATAGGCGGCGGCTTCCAGCAGCTTGCCGACATGCGGCGGCAACTGGTGCAGCGGCTGCAAGTCGGTGAACAGCGTATGCGCCAGCCCGGCGACTTTGCGGGCGTGCTGCAGCGCCACGCCATAGCGGCGGCTCATCTGTTCCACTTCTTTGCGCTGGTCGCGGCCGAGCTGCGCCAACTCCCGCCCCACGCCCCGCGCGTACAGATCCGCGATGATGCCGTCGCGCACCCCGGCCGCGGAATAATACAGGCATGGCAGCCGGAAATCCTCCAGCACGCGCAGCAGCACGCTGACGCCCGGCACGATGATTTCGGCGCGCTTGGGCCCGATCCCGGTGGCTTGGCGGCGATCCGCGAGATCCAGCACGCTCAGCTTCTTGTAGAGCCGGCGCACTTCGCGGGCGGACGCGCGCATGCGGTCGGCCTGGTCCCGTTTGGTCCGCGGAATGCGGTTCACCGCGCACACCACCGCCGAAGCCGTGGCCGAAGTGGCCACCACGCGGTCCCAATGCGTGTTGCCGAAGCGCTTCCCGATGCCCGCCAACTTCTCCTCGATATACTCGTGCATCTGGTGCAACTCGTCCGGCAAGGGCGGATCGTTGCGCAGGAAAATCTCGCGCAGACGCACCGCGCCCAACGGCTTTGAGAACGAGTCGCGCAGCGTGCCGTGTTCGCTGGCGATAAGCTCCGCGCTGCCTCCGCCGATATCGACAATCAGCAGCCTGCGGTTCGGGTGCGGCCAGCGGGCTTGCACTCCCAAGTGAATCAGCCGGGACTCCTCGCGTCCGGATATGATCTCCACCGGAGCGCCGATGGCCAGCGACGCGCGTTCGATGAAATCTGCCTGGTTGCGTGCGTCCCGCACCGCGCTGGTGGCCACCGCCCGCACTCCCACTATGTCCAGCTTTTGATACTGCTGGGCCATGCGCGCCAGCACCGTGCAGGTCAGCTCCAGCGGCTCCTGCGCGATCAGGCCATTGCGAAAAACGCTTTCCCCTAGCCGCGTGACCACTCGCTCGGAAGCCAACACGCGCATGCCCGACCCGGGCAGCACTTCGGCCGCGGCCATGCGAATGGAGTTGCTGCCGATGTCGATGGCGGCGTAGCGGGGCATATACCAGTTATAGGGGAATTCCGGCTGGCGTGCAGTAGAACAATGCTTGACGGTCGCGGCTCCGCACCGATCTCGCGGGGCATACCGAGCCGCGACCGTCAGGGAGCGGTTCCCGTGAGCCGAAATTCCCAGAACGGCAAAACGCCCGCAGTAGGATGATGCGCCGGACGGCGCGGCAGCGCCATGCGTCGCCCACCAAGACTGGCCTGAAGCCCGGCTAGGGCACCCGGAAAACCACGTTGCTCGAAAGCGTGCCGCCCGGCGTCGTCACGGTGACCTTGCCGTTGGTCGCGCCGGTTGGCACCTTGGTCGAAATTTCGGAGGCCGAGACAATAGTGAATGTAGCCGCCGTGCCGTTGAAGCTGACGCCCGTCGCGCCGATCAGATTCGTTCCCAGGATTGTCACCGCCGCTCCCACCTTGCCGGAAGTGGGGAGGGTTTTTATGAACGGGCCGAGCCCCACATTGAGGCGGAAGACTGCGCCGTTGCCGATGGCTCCGCCACTTTGAGTTGTCCCATAAAGGTTACCATCTGTGGCTTGAATCAGCGCGCCAACAGGGTTGGCACCCGCAGGGCCGCCGAAGCTGTACAGGGTGGTCATCCCGGATACGTTCGCGCTGATCTCGAAAATGGCGCCCGCCTGCATGACCGGGACCCCGTATTGACCACCCCCAGGCCACCGCGTAGAGGTTCCCGTCGGTGGCTTGGACTAGGGCGCCGAAGGGAGAACTGCCGGCAGTCGAGTTGAGGAAGCTGTGCAAGGTTGTCACAGTACCGGTTGGGGTAATTTTGAAAACCGTGCCATCGCCCTCAGTTCCGCCGCCCTCGGTTGTCCCATAGAAGTTACCGCAGGGCTACGCCGCGCGGGCTACCATTGAGTAATGGAGATCTACATCCTGCGCCACGGAATCGCGGAGGAGGCTAAGGCGGGCGTGCTGGACCCGGACCGCGCCCTGACCGACATTGGCCGCGAGAAGCTGCGCGCGGTATTGGAGCAGGCCCGCCACGGGGGTGTCAAGCCTTCGCTGATTCTGACCAGCCCGTACCGCCGGGCACTGCAGACCGCCCACATGGCCGGGCAGGTACTCGGGTGCAATAAGATGGTGGAGTGCGAGATTCTGGCTCCCAACTCCGCGCCCAAGGCTGTCTGGGATGCGATTTGCGCGCGCCGCCGCGAGCCTGCCCTGCTGATCGCCGGACACGAACCACTACTCGGAATGACCGTGGGATATCTGCTCGGAGCGCCCGCCCTGCAGGTCGATCTCAAGAAAGCCGCGCTGGTGCGCATCGATCAGGAAGGCTTCGGCGGCGATCCGCGCGGTGTCTTGAAATGGATGCTTACGCCCCGATTGGTATAATTCGGTGTCCACAGAGCCAGGTACCGCCGACCAGACTCACGGAAGTCTTCAGCGCACTTTGGCGCCGCAGTGTCCGCACTGGTCTGGCTGAGTGAAACATTATTAACTCACTATGCCGAGTTAGCGTCAAATCCAACAAAAGGGCTTTTGACCGCTTCAGTGGGACACGCCTCCTGTCCGGACCTCCTGGCCTGTCGACCGTCAAGCGAACTCGCCCAATGGAGTACAATGCCACAGTGGCTTTCAAACTAGCTTTATTCGCATTCCTGATCCCGGCGCTCCTTTCAGCCGCGACCATTGAAGGCGTAGTGAAGGACCCCAGCGGCGCTGCGATTCCGGGCGCAGCCGTCATCTTGAAGAACTCCGAAACCGCGCAAATGGAGAACGCGCCAACCGATACCCAGGGACATTTCGCCTTTGCGGACGTCCCGCCCGGTAAGTACGCAATAACCATCCGGCACGACGGACTTGAAGACGCCGAAAAGGCCATCGACGTCGCCGACGCCCCCGTAACTCTCGCCTTCACCATGAAGATCGCCACCCAGCAAACGGCGGTTGAGGTCACCGGCAAGCGCTCCGCACTCGCGAATGCGGATCCGAACTATGTCGCGTTGCGTAACGCCAATCCCGGCGCGTCATTCCGCGTCGCCAATTTGACGCTGAAGCGCGACAACGCCACCTTTACTTTCACCGCGGGACAGTTCAGTTTCCTGCCGCCCGTGCTCGGCCGCGTGGTAGCGGGTGTGTTCACCGGCAACGGCACGTTTCATCTGGATCCAGCCACTTCGCTCGAACGGACCTACGTGCGCCAGATTTCCGGCGAACAGACGGTAGATGAATCTTTCCGTTCGGTGGTGTTCTGGTTCACCGACGATACCTTCGACGAGATTAAGCGCCAGGCGCAGGCCACCGATGAGACGTCTCAAGCGGGCATTGCGTGGCACGAGTTCAGGGGCCGCGCCCGCCACCGGACGGAAACGGCCCGCAGCATGCTGGAATACATGCTGCAGGATGAGGACATCAAGAACTATGAGGCGGAAATGCTGGGCGAACTCTACAACCCGATAGAGGCGGGATCGTTCAGCGCTCTAATCCACGGCAATAAACATTCCGACCTGCGCTTCTTCATCAACGCCCGGGGCGCGATGCCCTATATGCCTTCTCCGGAGGAAGTGGCGCTGATTAATTTCGATCCGGGCGGCTCGCAGGATGGCATCTGGTATCTCACGCATTTCGCCGCAGAGTGGAAGGCCGGCATCGCCCGCTCCACGGAGAATCGCCATACTGTCGCGGCCGAGCACTATCGCATCGAGACCGCGATCGGCAAGAACGATCACTTGTCCGCCACGTGCGTTGTGCAACTAAAAGCGCTGCTGGCCGGTGTGCGCGTGATCGGCTTCGGGCTATTGCCCAGACTGCGGGTTACCCGCGTGACTTACAAAGACAAGGAAACCTCGTTCATTCAGGAAAGCCGCAAGGAAGACGGGTCCTTTTATGTAATCATGCCGGAAGCGCTGGCCGCGGGCCAGAGTTATAGCATCGGGATTGAATATGAAGGCGACAAAGTCGTGGAGAAGGAGGGGTCCGGCAATTTTTCGGTGGGCGCCCGCACAAGCTGGTATCCCAGCGTGAACGCATTCGCCGACCGAGCGACTTATGATTTGACCTTCAAAGTACCCAGACAGTACACGCTGGTGGGCGTTGGCAAGCTCGACAAAGAATGGCGCGAAGACGACTACGCGGCGTCGCACTGGGTTTCGGATGTTCCCATGGCAGTGGCCGGTTTCAATTACGGCTTGTATAAGAAGAAGTCCGTCTACGACAACACCACGCACTATCAGATCGAAGCTTATGCCACCAGCGAGGTGCCCGATTACCTGCGGCGTTTCTCCAGGAATATGAGTCTGAGCCCCAGCGCCATGGCCGAGAGCGCCATGGTGGATGCACAAAACGCCATGCGTTGCTTTTCGGTGTGGTTTGGGGACGCGCCTTATGGCCGCATCGCCATTACGCAACAACCGGCGTTCAATTACGGCCAGTCGTGGCCCACGCTGGTCTATTTGCCTGTCAGTGCGTTTCTCGACAGCACGCAGCGCTGGATGATGATGGGAGGCAGCGCATTCGGATTCGCGGAGTTCATCCAGGAAGTGACGCCGCACGAAGTCTCGCACCAATGGTGGGGCCACATGGTGGGCTGGGCGTCCTATCACGACCAGTGGCTATCGGAAGGCTTCGCGGATTTCTCCGCCGGGTTGTTCCTGCAACAAATCGAGCCGAAGCCCGACAAGTACTTGAAGTATTGGGAGCGGGCGCAGGAAACCGTTATGGCGAAGAACAGGTTTGGAATTCGCCCGAACGACGCAGGTCCTTTATGGATGGGTATCCGGCTTAACACGTTCAAGAATGGCGGAGCCTACAACCGCCTGGTCTATCCCAAGGGCGGTTTCGTGCTGCATATGTTGCGTTACTTAATGCTCGATCGTGAGACCGGCGATAAGGATTTCATCGCCATGATGCACGACTTCGTGGCGACCTATCTAAACCAGACCGCCTCCACGGAGTCGTTCAAATCGGTCGTGGAAAAACACATGAAGCCGTCCATCGATCTGGAAAGGAACGGCAAGATGGATTGGTTTTTCCGCCAGTGGGTTTATGGCACGGAGGTTCCCGGTTACCGGATGGAGTACTCGCTCGCGCCGGAGCCGGACGGCAAATTCCTGTTTACGGCCAAAGTTACTCAGAGCGGCGTGTCTTCGCGGTTTGTGATGGGTGTGCCTATCTACTTCGACTTCGATGGGCGCGTGGTGCGTGCGGTAGAGGTCGCGCTACTGGGGAATATGACGTCGAACGAGGTCAAGCTCCGGCTCCCCAAGAAACCCAAGCGGGTCTTGCTGAACGCGAATCACGATGTTCTGGCGGCCGAGACAGTCGTAAAGGAGATGTGACGCATGCTTACCCGCAGAGAATTGCTGCAACTTGCCGCCGTATCGCCGGCGATGGCGGCCGCCGGCAGCCCCGCTTCTCTCTCTGTCTTCGATTATTCGCAGGTGGAACTGCTCGACAGCCCGTTGCGGCGCCAGTTCGATACGAATCACGCCTTCTTTCTGCGGCTCGACGAGGACCGAATGTTGAAGATCTACCGCCAGCGGGTTGGCATGCCCGCACCGGGGGCGGACATGGGAGGCTGGTACAACGATTTCTGCCCTGGCGCGTCCTTCGGGCAGTATGTCTCCGCTTTGGCGCGATTCGCCCGAACGACAGGCTCCGAAGCGACGTGTGCCAAGGTAAAACGCCTGGTTCGCGGCTACGCCGAGACGCTGCACGCGTCGGGCAAGTTCTTCGTGGATTTGCGCTATCCGGGTTATACCTACGACAAACTGGTCTGCGGGTTGATCGACGCTTACTCGTGTGCCGGCGATGCTAGCGCTTTGGATGTACTTTCTGAAACCACGCGCGCCGCTATGCCACACATGGCGGACCGCGCTTTGACTGCCGAAGAGATGCAGCAGCGTCCGCACAAAGATGAGACTTATACCTGGGACGAGACGTATACTTTCGCGGAGAATCTCTTCATCGCATTCGAACGAACCGGTGACCGCAAGTATTACGGCTTGGGCAAGCGATACCTGTTGGACAAAGGCTTCTTCGATCCGCTGGCGGAAGGCCAGAATGTGCTGTCGGGATTGCACGCCTATAGCCACGTAAATGCGCTTAGCTCCGGCATGCAGGGATACCTGAAGCTGGGAGATGCGAAGTATTTCCGCGCCGTCAGGAATGCAGTGGACATGATCCTGAAAGATCAGAGCTACGCGACCGGCGGCTGGGGGCCGAATGAGAGCTTCGTCGAACCCGGCAAGGGCGAACTGGGCGCCAGCCTGCGCACGACTCACCGGCACTTCGAGTCGGGCTGCGGCGCATATGCGCATTTCAAGGTGATGCGGTATCTGCTGACGCTGACGCGCGAGTCGCGATATGGCGACAGCATGGAGCGCATGCTTTACAACGTGGCTTTGGGGATTCAGCCGATTCTGGAGGACGGCTCGACGTTCTACTACTCCGACTACCATGCTTCCGCCCGCAAGAGCTACATCCGCATCGTTCCGGATGCGCAGTATCGTTGGGATAAGGATGACAAGTGGCCGTGCTGTTCGGGCACGTTTCCACAGGTTACGGCGGATTATGGGATCAGCTCATATTTTCGCGCTGAGGATGGTATCTATGTGAACCTCTATGTGCCATCCCGCGTGAGCTGGATGCAAGGGGCCACGCGCTGCTCGATCCTGCAAGAGACAGACTATCCGGTGGGCAGCGGTGTCACTCTTACGCTGACGGCCGCGCCGTCAAACGACTTCACGGTATATCTGCGGATCCCGGCATGGGCTGGAAAGGGCACCACCGTCTCCGTGGACGGCCATCGCGTCCGCTCGGAACTTTCGCCCGGCTTTTTTTCGGTGCGCCGGAAATGGAAGAATGGCGACAAGATTGAGCTCGAGATCGACCAGAGCCTGCGGTACGAACCGGTGGACGCCCCGAACCCCAGCCAGGTCGCCCTGCTGCGCGGGCCACAGGTTATGTTCGCACTTACGGAACAGCAGCCCAAGCTTTCGCACCGCCAGTTGACATCCGCCGGGATCGAGAGAGCGCACCGCGACGATTTCGTTGCGCGGACCGAGGCCGGCGATGTCCGGCTGCGGCCATTCGGCTCGATCGGGGACGAGGTTTATCAGACGTATTGGGATGCGTCGGTGGTATAACGGTGTAGGATTGCCTGTGCTCACCCGCCTCGAAGTAACGGGATTCAAGAATCTGGTTGATGTCGACGTGCGTTTTGGCCCCTTCACGTGCATCGCCGGCGCGAATGGTGTGGGCAAATCGAATCTCTTCGATGCCATCCGGTTCTTGAGTGCGCTAGCGGACCACCAGCTTCTGGATGCTGCGATGTCAGTGCGCGAACAGCGTAACCGTACCTATGACGTAAGAAACCTGTTTCATCGTGTCGGCGATCGGTACGACGAGACAATGGATTTCGACGTGGAAATGATCGTGCCCGCGCAGGCGCTCGACGACCTGGGACAAATGGCGAAGGCCAGCACCACATTTCTTCGGTACCAACTTTCGCTGGGCTACAAGGTCGACGGCTCGCCGCCGGTCGACCGAATCGAGATTCTGAAGGAAGATCTCTCGTATATCAAACGCGGCGAGACCCAGCGCCATTTGGCATTTCCCAATGATCGTTCGACTTGGCGGAAATCCGCCATCATGGGAGATCGCCGGTCTCCATTCATTTCGACGACTGGCGAACCGGAGGGCCGCGTTATCAAGATCCATCAAGACGGAGGCAGCAGTGGCAAGCCTCAATCTTTGTTAGCGGCCAATCTACCCCGTACTGCTTTGTCGGCTGCCAATGCGGCTGAGAGCCCTACGGCGACTGTGGCCCGCCGCGAGATGCAGTCTTGGAGACTGCTTCAGCTCGAACCCACCGCCCTGCGTCAACCCGACGCGTTTACGGCTCCCGTAGCTCTCGCGTCCGACGGGTCGCACCTTGCTGCAACCCTCTATCGCCTGGCGCGCTCCGCGAGGCGTCGTGATCGGGCGGCAATCAGCGAGGTGACCGGCAGCCAAACCGGCGGCGGCTCCGAAGTGAGTCAGAGGATATACGGCCAGATCGCCAGCCGGCTATCGGAGTTGATCGACGATGTCCGCGAGGTCTCGGTTGAGCGGGATGAGACGCGCGAGTTGCTCACGCTGATGGTGACGGGCGCCGATCACACGAGACTTCCGGCGAGGGCCCTTTCCGACGGCACACTGCGCTTTCTCGCTCTGGCCGTGATAGCGCTTGACCCGGAAGCGCGTGGAGTCATTTGTTTAGAGGAACCCGAGAATGGCATCCATCCCGGACGAATATCTGCAATGTTGCGCCTCCTGCAAGATATTGTGACCGATGTCGATGAGCCAGTTGACGACGAAAACCCGCTTCGCCAAGTCATCGTCAACACACACTCTCCGGCGGTCGTGATGCAAGTGCCGGACGATAGCCTGTTGATGGCAGAACTTCGAGAAAGCGTTCGTGGAGGCGAACGCTTCAAGGCGCTGTCTTTCGCGAGCTTATCGAGTACATGGCGAGCCAAGTTAGAGGGCGCGCGAGCCGTGTCCCGCGGAAAACTCCTAACCTATCTGAACCCAGGCGTGCCCGATTTGTCCGATGCGCACGCAACCCCGGCTTCGGGTCGGACGGCGCGGCAGCGCGTAATCGATCGATCCGACTTGCAACAGTTTCTTCCATTTAGTGAAACTGCGTGAGCGAGCTGACCTACACTCTGGTCACGGACGACAGCTCCGATGCCAGCCTTAAGACCGTCTTGGAGTGGCTTCTGAGGGCGAACGGAGTGAGCTGCGCTATTCAGGGCGAGTGGGCAGAACTGCGCCTACTGCCCCGCCCACCGATCCGGCTTGAAGAGCGTATCGGTGAGGCCGCGGCTCTGTACCCGTGCGAACTGCTATTCGTCCATAGAGACGCCGAGAATGAATCGCGCGAAGTGCGGCGAAGTGAGATAGAGGCCGCCGTACAGGTGGCGACGTTCGAGGCAAATGCAGTTCCGGCTTGGGTCTCCGTCATTCCAGTCCGGATGCAGGAGGCATGGCTTCTCTTCGATGAGATGGCTAGGCGAGCCGTCGGCAACCCTTATGGGACGGTACCCTTGCACTTGCCGGCCTTGGACCGATGTGAGGCCTTGGCGGACCCAAAGACGCGGTTATATGAGGTGTTTCGCGAGGCGAGTGAGCTAGGCGCGAGGCGCCGGGCCAAGCTTAGGCTCGCCATGATGACACAACGAATTGCCGACTTCATTCAGGACTTCAGCCCCTTGCGCTCACTGCCGGCCTTTGCTGCGTTGGAACGAGAGCTTCGGGAGGCGATAGGGCGGCACGGATGGGAGCGACGATAACACTGCCTGCATCGTCACCTAGCGCAGGAACTGGCCAACTTGCAGCGCAAGTTTCTCTGGTTCCAGGTCCGTCCGGTTGCACAGCACGACGATCGTCAACCTCTCCGCGGTGAAGCGCTCAATAACCGTGCGGAATCCCATGGTGCTGCCGGTATGCCACATGCGCGGGCGGCCCTCGAAGGGATCGAGAAACCATCCAAATCCGTACGAGACCGGTTGAGATCCATCGTTCAGCTTTACAGGGGTCAACGCCACTTGTGTTTCAGATTCGCTCAGGAGGGCGTGGCTTTCGAGCGCGCGATCCCACTTCGCCAAGTCTTCGAGATTCGAATAAACACCGCCATCGCCTTGAGTCGCCGAAGTCGAACTTTAGTCCGTCTCAACGAAATGGTCCCCCTCCTTCGTGTGCCCGTAGGCGCGAGTGGGGACCGTGTTCTTTCCCTTGATATAAACCAGCGTGTGACTCATGTGCAGCGGTTGAAAGATGCGGTCGTGCAGGAACTGGGCTAGCGGCTCGCCGGAAACCTTCGCGACAATCAATCCCAGCACCACATAGCCGGAATTGCTGTAAGCCCAACTCGTCCCCGGCGCGAACTTGCCGGTCGTTTGTTGCTTCAGCAGGCGCAGGACTTCTTCGTCCTGAACCTGATGCGCGGCGGTCCATGTATCGGCCTTCATCAGGTCTTCGTAGTCAGGCAGTCCCGACGTGTGGGTCAATAGGTGGCGGGTCGTGATGGCTTGCCCGTACGCAGGGAAATCCGGGAAGATTTCGGTCAGCCGCTGGTTGTACCGCAGCTTGCCATCGCGTACCAGCAGCATGATGGCCATGGCCGTGAATTGCTTCGTGAAGGATGCCAGGCGGAAGTCGGTTTCGGCATCGTTGCGGGCCAATGTTCGCAGATCGCGCACGCCATAGCCGCACTGGAAGACGGTGCGGCCATCCTGGCGCACCAGAACCGCAAGCCCGGGAGACTTTGCATCGGCCAGCGGGGTGAAAATGGCATTGATATCCGCGGCAGACGCAACGCCGACGCCCGCGGAAAAAACCAGCAGTAGAAGCCGCCTCATAGCTCCGCTACCAGCTTGGCCAGCAGCGCGGTGCGGTCCGCGATGCGATCTACCAAAATGCATTCGTTCAGCGCGTGCGCGCCTTCTCCCACCGCGCCGAGACCATCCAGCGTGGGAATGCCGAGCGCGGCGGTGAAGTTGCCGTCCGAGCCGCCGCCGACCGAAGATTCATCCAGCGCCACCCCCATGTCGCCCGCCAGCTTGCGCGCCTTGCGGACGAGTTGCACGATGGCGGGCGAGCGTTCCAGCGGCGGCCGGTTCAATCCGCCAGCGACCTCGAGGGTGCAGCGCTTATCCACCGGCCGCAGCGCGCGGAACTTGCGGTCGAGCGCGGCCGCATCCTTCATCCGCGGAATGCGCATGTCGACCTCGGCCATGGCTTCCGCCGCCACTACATTCACGCGCGTGCCGCCCGAAATCACGCCGGGATTCACCGTGATGCCGCGCCGCAAATCGGTAAATCCGGCGATCCTTTCGAGTTGCCGCGCGAGTTCCAAAATGGCGCTGGCGCCCCCCGCGAAATCCAGGCCGGAATGCGTGGCCTTGCCGCGCACCGTCACCGTGTAACCGCCAATGCCTTTCCGCGCAGTCTTCAGTTTGCCTTCCAATCCGCTGGCCGGCTCCAGCACCAGCACGGCTTGGCTGCGCTTCGCGTTCTTCTCGGTCAGCGCGCGCGACGACTCGCTGCCGACTTCTTCGTCGGAATTGATCTGCATGACCACTTTATGCGCGACGGGCACATCCAGATCGCGCAAAATGCGCATGGCGTATATGAAGAACGCGATGCCGGCTTTCATATCGAGCACGCCGGGACCCCACAGGCGGTCGTCCTTCTGCCGGAAAGGCATGGACGCCAGAGTGCCCAGCGGCCACACCGTATCCGAATGACCGAGCGCCAGAATCCGTCCTTTTTTCTCTTTGCCAAATAGATCGAACTCACACACGGCGTGCCGTCCAAAACGTCCGCCGGGAACTGTCTTGACGCGGGCGAAGGAGGGCGCCACATCGCCCAGCAGGTCCACGAAGCGGTTCACCGCCGCCGGATTATCGCTGGGCGATTCGCATTCCACCATTTCCCGGATCAGCGCCACGATCTGTTTCTGCCGGGAGCGGGCTTCAAAGAGAATAGAATCCACGGCTGTTATAATAGCGGCTTCCATGCCCGTTTTGGATATAAACGAAATCCGCGACATACTGCCGCACCGCTATCCCATGCTGCTGGTCGATCGAATTATCGAGTTAGAAGCCGAGCGGATTGTGGGCATCAAGTGCGTCACGCAGAACGAACCCTTCTTTCAAGGCCATTTTCCGGGCTTCCCGGTGATGCCGGGCGTGCTCATCGTGGAAGCGCTGGCGCAGACGGCCGGCGTGCTGGTGCTCAAACACGTGGAAGACCGGCACCGCAAACTGGTACTGCTGGCGTCCATCACCAGCGCCAAGTTTCGGCGGCCCGTGGTGCCGGGCGACACATTGCGGCTGGAAATGAAGATCGTCAAGCGCAAGGCCAGCGTGGCCGTGATGGTGGGCACCGCGACGGTGGATGGGCTGGTGGTGGCCGAGGCCGAAATGATGTGCAAGCTGGCCGACAAGGAAGAAGCGGCGGCGCTTTCCTGATCGATGCCGGTTCATCCTACTGCGATCGTCTCGCCCGCGGCGCGCATCGCCGAAACCGCCGAGATCGGGCCGTATTCGATTATCGGCAGCGAGGTCGAGATCGGCGCCGGCACGCGGCTCATGGCGCACGTCTACATGGAAGGACCGCTGCACGTCGGCGAAGACAACGTCTTTTTTCCATATAGCACGGTCGGTGTGGTTTCGCAGGATTTGAAATACCACGGCGAGCGGGCCGAAACGCGCATCGGAAACCGGAATACGATTCGCGAGTTTGTCACCATTCATCGCGGCACCGAGGGCGGCGGACTGCTCACTAGCATCGGCGACGACAACCTGCTGATGGCCTACACGCACGTGGCGCACGATGTGCACGCCGGTAACCGTGTGGTGTTGGCTAACGCCGTCACTCTGGGCGGCCATGTGACAGTGGGCGACTGGGCGGTAATCGGAGCTTCGACGGGCGTGCATCAGTTCTGCCGGATCGGGCGGCACGCGATTATCGGCGGATACAGCGTGGTGACGCAGGATGTACTGCCGTTTTCGAATACGGTTAGCGAGCGCGGGATCAAGGTGTTTGGAGCCAACCGGATCGGCCTGGAGCGCCGCGGATTCGAGCGCGCCACCATCGAGAAACTCCAGACTGCGTTCCGTTTGTTGACGCGCGCAGGGTTGAATACCACGCAGGCCGTAGAGCGGATTCGCGCGGAGATTCCCGAGTGTGCCGAGGTCGAAGAGTTGCTGGCGTTCATCGGCGAATCCGCGCGCGGCGTCATCAAATGAAATATGGTCTGATCGCTGGGAACGGCCGCTTCCCTCTGCTGGCGCTGGAGAACGCGCGCCGCCTCGGGCACGAAGTTGTCGTGCTGGCGATTCAGGAAGAGGCATCGCCGGAAGTGGAACGCCTGGCCGCGAAATGCCACTGGCTCTCGCTGGGCCAGCTAAGCCGGCTGATCGAGATCCTCAAAGAGGAAGGCATCAGCGAAGTCGTGATGGCTGGGCAGGTCAAACACGCGAAGATTTTTTCTTCCATCCGGCCGGACTGGCGGCTGATCAAGCTGTTGGCCGCGCTGCCTTCGAAGAATACCGACGGGCTGATCGGCGGAGTCGCGCAAGTGCTGGCGGGCGAAGGCATTCAGCTTCGCGACTCGACCGCGCTGCTGAGACCGCTGCTGGCGGACAGCGGCGCGATGACGCGGCGGCGGCCGGATGCCCGCGAGGAAGCCGATATCGCCTACGGGCGAAAGGTGGCCGCGGCGCTGGCCGGCTTCGACGTTGGCCAGAGCGTGGCCATCTGCGAGCGAGCCTGCGTCGCGCTGGAAGCCATGGAGGGCACCGACGCGCTGCTGCGGCGCGCGGCCAGCCTGGTGAACGGACGCCCCCTGACGCTGGTGAAAGTTTCCAATCGGCGGCGGCATTTGCTCTTCGACGTGCCGGTCGCCGGACTGGAGACGATTTCCGTAATGCGTGAAACCGGGACGACCGCGATGGCGGTGGATGCGGGCCGCACGCTGCTGCTGGATCGCGAGGAGATGCTGGCGCGCGCGAATGAGGCCGGGATAGCGGTGGTGGGGCAGGCGCCCGATGGATAGGCCCCATGACGTGGCGCACGCACTCGTGCGTGCCGCGTCGGCACTCATGCCGACGCCTCCTCCTAGCAGTCTGTCGGTACCCCACCAGGGTGTCGAGACGAGTGTCGACACGGCACGCACGAGTGCGTGCGCCACCAGGCACAGAATTGCGGTGGTTGGCGCGGGACAGTTTGGACAGAATCATTGCCGCGTGATCCGGCAATCCACACGCGCCGAATTGACCGCCGTGGTGGATATCGATCCTTCGCGCGCCGCCATCGCCGATTACTTTGCCGATTACAGGGAACTGACCGGCAAGGTCGACGCCGCCATTGTGGCCACGCCTACTTCGGCCCATGCGGAAATTGGTTGCTGGCTGCTGGAGCATGGTATCGACGTGCTGATGGAAAAGCCCATCGCGCCGGACCTGGAATCCGCGGACCGGCTCATCGCCGCCGCCGCGCGCCACGGGCGGATCCTCCAGGTGGGCCACCTGGAGCGCTTCAATCCCGCGGTGATCGCGCTGGAAGAGCGCGTCACACTGCCGTTGTTCTTCGAGATCCACAGGCTCAGCGTATTCAGCCCGCGCAGCCTGGATGTGGACGTGATCCTGGACTTGATGATCCACGACATCGATATCGTGCTGAGCCTGACGCGCGCGGAACCGGATGAAATCCGCGGCGCGGGCGTCTCCATCCTGTCACCCAAAGTAGACATCGCCAACGTGCGTTTGCAGTTCCCGAACGGTTGCGTGGCCAATCTGACCGCCAGCCGAGTCTCCACGGAACGGGTCCGCAAGCTCCGCCTTTTCCAGCCGCAACAGTATTGCTCACTAGATTACGCACGACAGGAATTGATCGTATTTTCAGTCGGCGGGGACCGGCAGGTTTCCTGCGAGCCCGTTCCGGTGGCGAAATCCGAGCCATTGCAATTACAATTGGACGCCTTTCTGGACAGCGTGGAAACCCGGAATTCACCGAAAACTTCGGGCCTTGCGGCGCGTCAAACATTGCGAATAGCTTTGTCTATTCTTGATAACATTAAGGAACACTCGGAGATAGTCTCTCAGTCGTTGGTAAGCGGATGGAAACTCTAGTTCATTCCTCGGTGGAAGATCCGGCGGAATTGCATCTGCTAACCACTTGGGAGCAGGACCCCGGACGTGTCCGCTACGCGCGCCTCCTTTCCGCCGCGGCGCACGTGGCGGCCATTGTGGCGCTGCTCTTGATGCCCCGCAGCGTGATGCAGCCGCCCCGGCGCGTGGAACCGCTGATCACTCCGTTGATCGAACCACCCACGGAATTGACGCAGAAGGCGCCCAACAAGGGACCCATCGCCAAGGAAGTCACGGTGGAGGCTTTGCAAGCGCGCCCTCGGATTCAGATTCCGAACTCGCCGCCCTCCACCACGCGGCCCGCAGCTAAAATCAACAGCCCGCCGCAGCCTCCGCCCGCGCCATTGCCGGAGCCGCCGCAGATTCAGGCCGGCAATCGCGACGCGCAGCCGCCCCGCGGCTTGCCCATTGGCCCTCCGGTCGCCCAGGCGCCGCCGCAGATTCAGGAGCAGGAGAAGCCGAAGCTGGCATTCGAGACTCCCACGGCCCCGCCACCCTCCGGCGGGGTAGGCACGTTCGCGCGTCCCGACACATCGGTGGCAGGAGCTATCCGGGAACTTACGCACGGCGGCGCGCAAGGTGGGCTGGCGGTAGGCGACGATACCAGCGACGTGGGTGTGGGCGGAATCGGCAGCGGTCTGAATATGCCGCCTTCGCCGGGCCGTCAGGCCAGTTCGCTCGAATTGCTCAGCGATCCCAAGGGCGTCGATTTCCGGCCCTATCTGTTGCAGGTGCTGGCCAGCGTACGCCGGAATTGGTTCGCGGTGTATCCGGAAAGCGCCAGGTTGGGCCTGCGCGGAAAAGTGGAGGCGGAATTCGTGATCGCCAAGGACGGCAGCGTGCCGAAGCTGGTAATCGTGCTGCATTCCATTCCGGCACTGGAGCGCGCGGCGGTGGCAGGTATCGACGCCTCGCATCCGTTTCCGCCGTTTCCGTCGGAGTTTTCCGGCGACCGCATCGTCCTGAAGCTGACGTTCAGCTATAACATGCCACGGAAATAACTGTATCTGCCGAACTTGAGTCTGGGATTTTGCACTGGATATCGTCAAAGTGAGTTGGCGCCAAAGCGACTTTCTTGCGGTCCTAGGAAAAGCCGGAAGAGCCGCGACCGCCGGCTGGGATAGACTCAATGATGAGGGGCTTGACGACAAGCCCAATGACGGCAATTATGGCGGACGGATTCCATCCTGTCCGGAAGTGGTCGCATTTGCCGCATCGCTGGGTGGGTAGTGGGTCAATTTGCTTTGTGGGGCAGGTTGGCAACCACTGCTGTCCAAATTAGGATTTCGCGAATTCAGGCGGAAGCTCTGATACGGTGGACTTGGGTTCAGCCAGAACCAAATCTACCGAACGGAGACTTCCGCCATGAATCGAGTATGCAGCATTTTTGCCCAGTTGCTCCAGTTGTTCCCACGAGGCCAGTTTCAGCAAGCCGTCCAGCAGCACGCCGAACGGCATGCCCGCGGTTTTACCTGTTGGGGCCAGTTCGTGGCCATGATGTTTTGTCAACTCGCATCGGCCCGATCTTTGCGGGAAATATGCCAGGGTCTGGCGGCCAGTGAAGGCAAAC
>Ga0302325_10005659_pt1 | contig 28349 bp, 20 predicted proteins | sample Palsa_T0_2_FD_201948 | JGI IMG/M metagenome (GOLD analysis project Ga0302325, IMG submission 201948) | Peat permafrost microbial communities from Stordalen Mire near Abisko, Sweden - Palsa_T0_2 | ecosystem: Environmental > Terrestrial > Soil > Palsa > Peat permafrost | place: Sweden: Abisko...
GGGTCCTCAGTACAGGTTCGGCAGGAGGGCGGACAGAGCCTCGTACAGGTTCCAGATAATGGCCGCGAGCACCGGGATCGTGACGATCCAGGCGGGCCAGCGCGCCCACCGGGCGGCGAGGTAGCTGCCGGCCAGCGCCGCCGCCGCCAGCGCGATCGCCCAGGCCATCGCCGGGATCAGCGCGTAGGAGTCACGCCCGAGCGCCGCCTCGGCCGCGCTGACCTGGGGGAAGTAGCCGGACTCGGGGAACGGCGTGGACTGCGTGGTGTCCGCCACCACCGCCTCGACGAACTTGGCCTCGACCTCGATGTAGTGCGCGGGCGCGAGCTTGGAGTCCGCCGTCACCAGCAGCAGCTGGTTGGGGAGCTCGCTGAACGGCACCGGTTTGCTGCTGTCGGATACCGCGATCACCTGGTACCTGGCCTCCCCCTGGCTGGTGATCGTGGTGATCACAGCGCCCTTCTTCAGCAGCGGGACGTTGCCGAAGGGGGCCCCGAAGGTGGCTCGCCGGCCGAACACCACCGACACCCCCGCCTGCCCGGGCAGCGGGGTGTCGCGCAGGTGGCCGGGGCCGAGGGTCAGGTTCTCGGGCGAGGTGCCCTCCACCACCACCAGGTTGGAGATGCCGATGGACGGTACGTCGAGCACCGCCACCGGGTCGCCGGGCACGGCGGCGAGCGATGCCGGGGACGCCGGATGGCCCGGGATCACCGGCCCGGTCGGCGCGACCGCCTGGGCGAGCTCACCCTGCAGCCGCGCGTACAGGTTGGTCTGGGCCCGCGCCTCCTGCACCCCGGACAGGAAGTACAGGTAGCCGACGAACCCCAGGACGACGACCGCGAGCAGGGTCAGCGCGACGCCGACGGACCGCAGCGCGTTGTCGGATGGCCGAGGCTTGCCCTGGACCGACCATGCCAGCCGCGGTACGCCGCCCGGCCTGGCCCGACTGCCGGACGCCCCGGCCGTCTGCGTGCTCGTCACCGGCTACCGGGCCCGTCTGCGGCGCAGGTACGCCGCCACCGAGGGCGGCGCGGCCACGGCCACCGCCACCGCGAGCGCGGTGATCACGGCGAGCAGGATGCCGTCGGCGCCGTTGCCCGGCACGGTCACGACCGATCCGGTGATGTCCGTATTCAGCGCTGTCGTCCCGCTGCCGGCGCCGCTTGACCCGGTTCCCGTGCCCGTTCCCGTGCCGGTACCGGTGCCCGCTCCCGCGCTGCCCGTCGCGGCGGCGGTCGCGCCGGGCTTGGCCGCGCCCGTGCTCGACGTCGTCGGCTTCGTGCTGGCCGTGGTGCAGTCAAGCGGCGAGCCGACCTTCTGGCACTTGGTGGGGTACACGGCGGTCGACAGCAGGATGTCCTTGCCGTTGATGAACGTCGGGTTCTGGCAGCTGCCGTAGTTGTCTATGTTCGGCGCCCCGATCGTCCCTGGGATCTTGTTGACCTGCAGAAACGCGCCCTCGACGAGGTTGATCGGCAGCGGTGAGTAGCCGAGCGCCCCCGCCTGTTGCTGCCCTTGACAGAGGTAGAAGTCGATATAAGTGGACAGCGACCGGCCGACGTTGTTATTGAAGATCGGCGGTTCCTTGGTGCTCGTCTTCGGCACGATCAGGTAGCTGTAACTCGACAGCGGATAGCTGCGCGGGTCCGTGTAGGTGTACACGTTGTCCAGGTCCTGCTGCAGGAAGTTGGGGCTGTTCGGATCCTCGTTGATCTGCGCCTGGGTGAGGGCGACCGCCACGTTGGACGCGGTCGGCAGGACGTAGTAGCCGGCCGGGTTCTCCATCTCGACGACCGGCCAGTGCGCGTTCAGCGCGTAGGCGTACTCGTCGTAGCCGATCGCGCCCTCGCCGTAGCTCGAGGTCACGAAGACCGAGACCGCGTTGGAACCGGACTCCAGCTTCGCGCTGCCGAACTGCGGATAGAACTCGGTCTGGGGGCACGGAAGCTGGATCCCTGGATCGACCTTCTGGCAGAACGCATTCCACTGGGCCGGGAACTCATGCTCCATCCACCGGGTGAAGAAGTAGGTCGCGCCCGAGCCGTCGGAGCGGACGACCGGGATGATCGGCTCGTTCGGCAGCTGCGCGCCGTAGTCCTTGGTGATCTCCGGGTCGTCCCAGTTGGTGATCTGGCCGGTGAAGATCTTCATCAGCGTCTCGCCCGACAGCCGCAGGTTGGTGACCAGATGCCCGCCCACCGTCAGGTGATACATGAACGCCGTGCCGCCGCCCACGTCGGGAACGTAGGAGTAGCCGTACTGCGGGATCTCGGCGCCGGTGCCGGCCAGCTCGTCCTCGCCGTTGCGGAAGGGCGGGTCGGAGGCGGCGAAGTCGACCTGGCTGCCCTCCATGTAATCGCCGCGCCCGGCGGCCGAGCCGTCCGGGTTGAAGTTGACCGTCAGGCCGTTCGGCTCAAGGTCCTGCGCCCACTGCTGAAGCGCGACCGAGGCCCAGGACGAGCCGGAGCCGGACAGCGTCGCGTACGTGCCCGCCGACGCGGGTGACGTCGCCGACAGCAGGGCGAGCAGCGCCATCGCCACGGTGGCGCCCGCGACCAGCGGGACCTTCCAGTGGGCGCTCCTGAGCCTGATCATTTACTTCCTCCGCCTTGTGAGGCCGAACGGAGCCCTCCTTGGCCGGCCGTTGCGGGGCCGGTTTCCGGTGGGCCTGCGTGGTCTGTTCCGCAGCCGGGTGCCCGCCCGCCGGATCCGGCCGGCGCCGGCGCCGATCGCGCCGCGTGCCTCGGGACTGCCGAGTACCAGCGCGGCAGGCCCGCTGACGAGGAGCACGGCGCCCGCGATGAGCAGGGCCAGCACCACCCACGACATCCCGGTCGTGTCCGGGCTGCTGAACGACACGGCGATCGACTGGGCGGTGTGGGTACGGTCGGCCGACGGTGACGGCGACGCGCCCGGGCTCTTGCTGGCCTTGTGCGTGGCTGACGGGGTCGCGGACGGCTTCGGCTTTGGGTTGCCGACTTGGTCGAGGACCTCGGTGGCGGCCTTGAGCGTCTGCTGGCGCAGGCTCCCCGGCAGCGGCAGGTAGCCCGCGGGCAGCTCACCGGGGGAGGAGCCGGTCGTCTGGCCGCTGGTGGCCACGAAGTCGAGGAACTGGGCGATCGCGGCGGCCTTGGCGGCGGGGATCCCGCCGGTGGGCACGACCGCGTAGATGACCATCGTCATCGGGTAGGCGGCCGGGTCCGTTGTCGTGTAGTTCGTCTGCAGGGTGCCGGCCGAGGTCTTGGTCATGTCCTTGACCGCGGCGGCCATCGCGGCGTTGGTCGGCTCGACGTACTTGCCCGCCGCGTTCTCGAGCGCGGCGGCGGGGATGAGGAACCGCTGCGCGTCGGCCTGGTCGATGATCGACCACATGTCCCGGTCGCCGTCGATCTGCGGCGGCAGCGAGTCGTAGTTGCCCGTCGTCGGGTCCTTGACGTCCTGGGTGCCCGGCTGCTGGTTCAGCGCCATGTCCGAGGCCAGCGTGGACAGCGGGTAGACCGGGGCGTCCTGGGTGGACACCGGAAGGTAAGGATCCATCGGCAGGAAGCCGTTGAGCGGGTACTTCAGCCCCAGGTAGTACGTGTTGACGTGCATGCCCCAGGGGTCGAACTGGCCGGCCAGGAAGCCTGTCGCGGCCTGGTTGGACGCCACCCAGCTGGTGGCCTCCCAGGTCATGTCGCTGTTGCCGGAGAGCACCATCGGAATCTCGTACCCGGACGGCTGGGAGGCGTTCTGCCAGACGGCCGGGTTGAGCTTCTGGAACTCGGGGTCGGAGTAGAGGTTCTCCGGATTGTTGTCCACCGCGTTGTCGCAGCCGAACGCCGAGCTGCCGCCGTTGGGGCAGGAATCGTTGGTGTAGGCGTACGAGGTGGTCAGCATCTTGAGCAGCAGCCGGGGGTCGAGCTTGATGTTCGTGTACGGCTGGCCGCTGTTCTGGTTATCGACCCAGTAGCCGACCGACGTCGCCGACACGGCGACCGGCGCGTACACGTACGGGTCCTTCGTCGGCCCGGACATCGGCAGCGTCGTGAACGCCACGTCCTCGGTGCCCTCGGCGAAGTAGTTCCGCGCCTCGCTCTCGTTCAGCGACCCGTTGTACTGCATCTCAACCGAATCGCGGCCGAAGCAGAGGCCGGTCTGCCACTGCTGCATCGCGTCGGCCAGCATCGGCGATCCCCCGGCGCTGAAGTTCGCCGCGCGCAGCGGGCAGCCGTTCGGCGTGGGCGCGAAGTACAGCGGGATCACGATCCGCTTCTCCCACGAGCAGAGCCCGTTCGCGGTGAACGGGGCGCTGGTGATGGGGGTGAAGGCGTACTGGCCGAGGTCGGTGCCGCTGGTGTCCTCGGTGTGGTTGGCGCAGTTGGGGGTGGCGAAGTCGAGGCTGTCGCCGCCCTGGCTCGGCACCACCACCAGCGAGCAGGGGGTGTTCGCGCCGCAGTTCAGGTACTGGTTCTGCACCGAGGTGAACAGCTGGATGTCCGCCGTGCCGGTGCCGTCCGACGTCGTGGTGCCGTAGGACGTGTTGCTCGGCCCGTACTGGCCGAAGGAGGCGGGCTCGCCGCCGTTGGTCGCCCCGTAGCACTCGGTCGGGTTGGTCGGGTCAAGGCCCTTGCACTCGGCGATCATCACCGGGTAGTCGGTGTCGGTGTTGTCGTAGGTCAGCTCGCTCGACGGGGTGAACGCGGTCCAGCTCACCTGGACCATCTGGTTGGTGAGGTCCTTGGTCTGGCTGACCGTTACCGTGGCCCGCGTCTTGTAGTGCGCGTCGGTGGTGCCGGGGATGTACATGCGCTGCCCGGTCACCGTGGTGCCCGGGTAGTGGTGCACCGGCTTCGGCTTGGGTTTCGGCTTGGGTTTTTTCTTCTTCGTCGGCGTCGGCGTGGGCGTCGGCGTGGGCGTCGGCGTGCCCGTCGGTGACGTGCTCGCGGAGGCAGTGGGCGAGGCGGACGGGGATGTCGTCGGTGTGGCGGTCGCGCTGGCAGAGGCGGAGCTGGCCGCCGTCGCGGACGGTGTCGGGGACGGCGAGCCGGTCGCGAGGGCCGCGCTCGGGACCGCGGCGATCAGGGCGACGCCCAACCCGGTCGCGATGATGGCCAGGAGCCTTCTCATGCGCGCCTCCCTCCTCGGGCCGAGGCCTGCCGCGCGATCTTGCGGCGCTGACGGCGGGACAGCTCGCCGGGGGCGCCGCCGCCGAGCCGCCGGGCGATGGTGAAGAGGATGAGAACCAGGATGATGAGCGCGAAGCCGCCGCCGAAGGCCCTGATGTGGTCGTTGGGCTCCGGGCTGAGGATCTCGTAGTAGATGTAGACCGGGAGGCTGGTCTGCCAGCCTTTGAACGCGTTCGTGTTGACGCCTACCGCGTACCCGGCGACGAGCAGCGGGGGGGCGGTCTCGCCGATGCCGCGGGCCACGGCCAGCACGACGGCGGTGGTCAGGCCGGACCTGGCGGTGGGCAGCACGACAGTGAGCACCGTGCGCCACTGGCTACCGCCCAGCGCGTAGGACGCCTCGCGCAGCGTGCCGGGGACAAGCCGCAGCACGGCCTCCGACGCCCGCGTCACGATCGGCAGCATCGTCACCGAGAGCGCCAGGGCGGCGGCGAAGCCGCTCTTCGGCAGGCCGAGGGTCAGCACCAGGAACGCGAGGATGAACAGGCCGGCGATGATGTCGGGCAGCGCCGTCATCGCGTCTACCAGCGTGCGCACCGGCCGCGCGGCGCGGCCGCCCACCTCGGCCAGGTAGATCGCCGCGGCGATCCCGAGCGGGACAGCGAGCACGGTCGCCATCGTGATCTGCTCGAGCGTGCCGATCAGCGCGTGTTCGATGCCACCGCTCGACAGCGGGGACAGCGCCCCGGTGTCGGCCATCGAATGGGTGAAGAAGGACGTGTGCCTCACCACGGTCGAACCGCGGACCAGGGTGTAGCCCACCTGGCCGATGACGAGGGCCACCGCCAGCAGCCCGGCGGTGGTGAGCGCGACCGCGACCACCCGGTCCCTGACCGCGAGCCGATTCCACTGGAGCGAGCCGATGGCCGCGTAGCAGGCCAGGAAGAGCAGGTACCAGCAGAACCAGAAGCCGAGCACGCCGCTGAAGGGCAGCACGCGCTCGTAGAGGACCCAGTCAAGGGCGAGCGCGCCGATCGCGCTGCCGCCGAGGGTCAGCGCGTCCTCGGCGGTGACCCGCCGTAGCCGCAGCGGCCGGTCGCTGGCCGGGTCGTCCAGCGGGAGGGTGGTGGGTTCCAATGCGGTCATGGGGTCAGCCGGTGGCCTGTCCGGACCGGGATCGGCCGATCACGATCGCTCCTAGCGTGTTGACGATGAGGGTCAGGCCGAAGAGCACCAGACCGGCCGCCATCAGCGCGGACAGTCCTATCGAGCCCGCGTCGGGGAACGAGTTGAACTCGTTGGCGATGGTCGAGGCGATCGAGTTGCCGCCCGTTTCGAGCACGTGGTAGTTGAACTTGAAGGTGGCGGAGACGATCAGCGTGACGGCGATGGTCTCGCCCAGTGCCCGGCCCATGCCCAGCATGCAGGCGCCGATCACGCCGCCGCGCCCGAAGGGGAGCACCACCGTGCGGATCATCCCCCAGCGGGTGGCGCCAAGCGCGTAGGCCCCTTCCCGCTCGCCCTGCGGTGCCTGCGAGAACACCTGGCGCGACAGCGAGGTGATGATCGGGATGACCATCAGCGAGACCACCACGCCGGCGATGAAGGTCGAGGTCGCGTAGTTCGACGGGACCGACGTGTTGAGCCGGAAGTTGAAGACCGGTATCCATCCGAGGTGGCGGCCGACCCAGCTGTCGAAGCCGAGGATGCGCGGCTCGAGGAAGAACAGCCCCCAGATGCCGAAGATGATCGACGGGATGGCCGCCATCAGGTCGATGACCGCGATCAGCGGCTTGCGCAGCGCCAGCGGCGAGTACTCGGAGATGTACAGGGCGATCGAGATCCCGGTCGGCACGGCGATGAGCATCGCGATGGCGGCGATCAGGATGCCCAGCGGCAGGATCGCGGCGATGCCGAAATGGTGCGGGCTGTAGATGATCCAGTTCTGGGTGGTGAGGAAGCCGAAGCCCATCAGGTGGAAGGCCTTGGCCGCGCGCACGATCAGGAACGTCAGGATCAGCCCGACGATGACGAACACCGACCAGCCGGATGCGCGCAGGATCATCCGGAAGATCTGGTCGCCGGTGGACGGCCGGGAGACGATGGCTCGCGGCCTGTCCTCGGGAACCGCCGGCGGCATCAGCGCGGTGGGCTCGTTAGCGGGCATGGTGATATCCCCCCCGCTCCTTCCTTCTAACGCCCCGCGGCTGCCCCAACCGGGCAGCGCCTGTCAATACTGGCTGATGGGCTGGACGAGTGCGATGCGGTGCTATGTACACATTGCAAGGTGAAAGTTAACAACGAGTGAACAAATCCTATTTAGCCGATCTGCAAAGACTTAGTAACAATACGTAGGACTGTGCCCCCGCCGCGGGCGGGGGCACAGTCACATTTGCGTTACTGTTTTCGCTGACTTCAGGCTGTCGTTAGGAGACGCTGCCGCAGGTCGCGGTCGTGAGGAAGCCGTAGTCCTCGAGCAGCCCGATCGCGGTCTTGTTGGCGCAGAAGTAGCCCTTGCGCCCGAGGAACTTCTCGAGGTAGGCCGGGATGTGGTCGGCGGTGCTGGAGTAGCGGACGATGTCATAGATCGTCCGGGTAAAGCCGGTGGCCTTGAATGCCTTATTGATCGTCGGGATCTTGGCGGTGGTCAGCGGGGAAACGCCGTTGATCTTGCCCAGGCCGAGGTAGCCGACCTCGTCGGTGCCGAACTGGTTCTGCGACTTGGTCGCCTTCTTGCCCGGGAGCGGCGAGCGGTACTTTTGGGCGACCCAGTCCGCGACCGAGTAGATGAAGATCGCGTTGGGGCTGTTGAACTGCGGGGACAGGCCCTGGTTCTCCTCGAGGAGCTCAGGCGCGCAGGAGCCAGGCGTGGTGAGGCCGAGCTTCTTCAGCCAGAACGAGAGCGTGCCCGAGCCTGCCTGCGGGAGGTAGGCCTTGATCGGCGCGCTGGCGCCGCCGACCTGCTTCCAGTTGGTGTACTTGCAGTCGAAGATGCCCTTGAGCTGCGCGGTCGTGAGGGTCTTGGGCGCGTAGGTGGCGGGAACCTTCTTGGTCGCCCCGGTGTCCCTGACCGCCCAGGTCACGGCGTCCGTGGCCAGCGCGACGTAACCGACGCCGCCGACCTTCGGTGCGGGCGAGGTGGCCGACCGGCCGCTTGAGGAGCGCGCGAAGTCAACGCAGTACACGGACTTGTCGATCTTCTGGCTCTCGTCGAGCGCGGTCAGGCCGGCGCCGGAGCCGTTCGGCCGGGTGATGGTGGCGCAGCCCTTCTTGGGCACGATCGTGACCTTTTTGGTCGAGGTCGAGCCGGGCACGGTGGCGTTCCAGGAGTAGATGTAGGGGTGAGCGGCGCTGTGCTCCTTGGGCGTGATCGTCTTGTCCCACGCGCCCGACAGCGCGTTGAACAGGTTCTCGTCGGTGTTCGACCCGACCGAGACCACGTCGACCGCACCTGGGACTACCTGCTTGCCGCCGCTCACGGGCGGGTCCGCGAGCGCGGGCACGGCGCTGGCGGCCACCGCCACCGCCGCCGCTACCGCGATTCCCGCGGCTAGCTTTCTCAGCTGGCGCATCTGCTGCTCCCTCGAGCCTCGTTCATTCCGGTCGATCCGGACGCGGCTTAAGAGTCAGATATCCATCCATACGATAGGAAAAGTGGAAATGAACGAAAGGTGAACTTACCTATCTAAGCAGTCTGGAAACTAGGAGTAATGACGAACAATGACGAACAAGATTGAAGAGGTCTAAGAGCAGCAGCGAACAGAGAGGAACAAAGGTTAAGAAATACATCAGGAATGTCGAAAAACAAATAAAGAAGGGCTCCCCGCCGATGACGGGGAGCCCTTCTCGCTACCCGGCTACCGAGCCAACGGGCTCAGCGGCCTGGCCTGGTTGCTTATCTCAGGAGGTGCTGCCGCACAGCCCGGTCGTGACGAACCCGTAGGCCCTGATCAGGGTCTGCGCGCCCGCGTTGGAGCAGAGGTAGCCCTGCTCCGACTTGGCGCCGAAGATGTGCTCGTCCTTGGGGCTCAGGTGGTCCTTGGTGCCGATCCAGTACTTGACGACGTTGTAGACCGTGCGCCAGTACGAGGCCGGGAACTTCGGGTTGATCGTCGGCACCTTGCCCGCGCTGAGCGGGTTAACGCCGGCGATCTTCTCGGGGACGATGAAGCCGGTCAGGTTGCAGCCGAACTGGTTCTGCGTCTTGGTCGGCTTGGCGCCGCAGGCCGCGGAGTGGTACTTCTGCGCGACGTAGGCGCCGATCGACCAGATGAAGACGGCGTTCGGGTTGTTGAAGCCGGCGTAGGTGCCCTCGTTCTCCTCGGGCGCCTGGCTGACGCACGCGCCGAGGGTCGTGATGCCCATGAACTTCTCCCACGTGGAGAGGGTTCCCGAGCCGGCCTGCGGCAGGTAGACCTTGATCGCGCCGGCCTTGCCGCCGACCTGCGACCAGTTGGTGTCTTTGCAGGTGAAGATGGCCTTGAGCTGCGCCGTGGTGAGCGATGCGGGGGCGTTGGTGCCACCCTTGGCGGCAGACCGCGCCGCCCAGGTGATGGCGTCCTTGGCGAACGCCACGAAGACGATGCCGCCGGGCTTGTCCGCCGGGTAGGTCGGCTTGCGGCCGCCGGAGGAGCGGGCGAAGTCGATGCACTGGTACGAGCCGCCCTTGTACTTGATCACCTGGGTGCTGTCCAGCGCCGTGATGCCCGCGCCCGAGCCGTCAGGCCGGGCGATGGTCGCGCAGCCTGCCTTGGGCTTGATGTTGTACTTGCCGGGGACGTTGACTCCCTCGGGGAGCGCGTCGTAGCTGTAGAAGTACGGGTTGGTCACGTTGTGAGTCTTGACCGACTTGTTGTAGGCGACGGAGAACGCGTCCATCACGTACTCGGTCGTGTTGGACCCGACGCCCACGATGTCATACGCCGCAGGCGTGACGCCCTTCGGCGGGTCGTTCGGCGCGGCGGACGCCACGGTGACCGTGCCCGCCACGAGTGCGGCGGCGGCGGCCACCGACGCGAGGCCGGCGATCATCCTGGTTAGTTTTCCCATTTACCCTTGCCTCCACTTTGCTGCCCGCCCGGAGGCCTGCGCGGTCCCGGTGCGCAGGGGTGGCGGACATGCCGATGACGACTCTGCCTGGGAAGAAGCTGGGGGACAAGGGAACGCATAATGTAGGAAAAGTGATCTCTGGCCGACTGAACGGTGTCTTACTGACAAATTCCGGCCAAGGGGACAGCTGTCCATAAATAGCGCAAGCGGGATCGGTGTATATCCGGCTAACGGAAGCTGTGAAAGCGCTGAAATCAGAATAACACGTTTATACGATCACTAAAGTAGGAATTCCACCCGTTCGCGTTCGGCGGCCGGCCCGACGGTCGATTCGCGGCCAGGCGTTCGGTCGGCGCGCGAACGTCCGGTTGCGGGTTCGTAGCATCTAGTCACCAATGACTACGGAAGGTTACGATTGCGCGTAGGCCGAAAGTGTGCCGAAAGTGTGCCTGAGCAGGCGTTGAGCTTCTGGTTCCGGGGGTTTAACATCGTCAAAATGACGGAATGGCTAACTTTCAGAATGTTTGTGTGCTGAAATCGTTGCCACTGATCGGAAGGGGAGGGGATTCCATGTCGACTGCCGAAGCACCACCGGGGATCACTGAAGAGCAGACTGAGAAGGGGCTCAAGCCCGGTGCGCTCGGGCTGATCGCCGCCACCACCATGGGCGTCGCATCCACCGCCCCGGCCTACAGCCTGGCGGTGACGCTCGGGCTCGTCGTTGGCTTCGTCGGGTTTCACGCGCCGATCGTCGCGGTGCTCGCGTTCGTCCCGATCTTCCTCACGTCGATCGGGTACAGCGAGCTCAACAAGGCGGACCCGGACTGCGGCACCACGTTCACCTGGGGGTCGCGGGCGTTCGGGCCGAAGACGGGCTTTGCCGGCGGCTGGGCGATCGTCGCCGCCGACGTGCTGTGCATGGCCAGCCTGGCGCAGGTCGCCGGGCAGTATGTGTTCCTCCTGTTCGGCTCGACGAGCATCGGCGATAACGCCACCAGCCCCTGGGTGCTTCTGACCGGCCTGATCTGGCTCGCCTTGATGACCTACATCTGCTACCGCGGCATCGAGGTGTCCGCCGCGCTGCAGCGGGTGCTGCTCGCCGTCGAGCTGTTGATGCTAGTTGTGCTGGCGGTAACGGCGCTGGTGAAGGTCTATTCCGGGAATCACCCAGCGACCTCGATCCACGTGTCGGGGGCCTGGTTCAACCCGTTCCACACCACGCTCACCGCCTTCGTCAGCGGCATCATCCTCATGCTCTTCATCTACTGGGGCTGGGACACCGCGGTCTCGGTCAACGAGGAGACCAAGGACCCGAAGAAGACGCCGGGGCGGGCGGCCATCCTGTCGACGATCATCCTGCTCGTCACCTACGTGCTGGTGATCGTCGGCGCGCAGGCGTTCGCCGGCGTCGGCAGCAAGGGGATCGGCCTCGGCAACACCGCCAACTTCGACGTGCTCTCGTCGCTCGGCGGCGAGGTGTTCGGCACGCACGGCATCGGCCTGATCCTCGCCCGGCTGCTGATCCTCATGGTGCTCAGCTCGGCGGCGGCGTCGACCCAGACGACGATCCTGCCGACCGCGCGCACCACCCTGTCGATGGCGACCTACCGGGCGATCCCGAAGGTGTTCGCCAAGATGCACCCGCGCTACCTCACGCCCACCGTGTCCACGATCGTGATGGGGCTGCTGTCGGCCGTCCTCTATCTCTGGTTCAACTACACGTCGGGTGGCTTTGTCATCACCGACGCGGTGACCGCGATCGGCCTCTACATCGCGTTCTACTACGGGCTCACCGCCTTCGCCTGCACCTGGTACTACCGCCGGACGCTGCTGTCCAGCCAGCGGAACCTCTGGATGCAGGGCATCCTGCCCACCCTCGGCGGCCTGATGATGTACGCGGCGGGCGGCTGGTCCCTCTGGGCCGACTGGGACGTGGCCAGCGACAACAGCTACACGTCGTGGCTGATGCCGTTCTGGCCGCACTGGTACATCGGCGGCGTCTTCGTGATCGCGTTCCTCGCCGCGCTGGCCGGCCTCGTCGCCGGCATTATCATGCGGTTCGTGGCGCCCGCCTTCTGGCGGAAGGAGACCCTGACCAGGGCCACCCCGACGCTGGTGCCGGACGAGTAACCGCCCGAGCAACGCGACAAGCCCCGCACCGGACAGGAATCCGGTGCGGGGCTTGTCCGTTGGCTTGCGGGTGCTTTAGATGCCGTCGAGCACGGACTTGAGGATGCCCGGGGTCTTCGCGGACGGCTCGGCCTGCAGGCAGACCTCCTCGATGACCTCGAGGTAGCTGTCGACCTCGGCCTGCTTGTCGAGGTAGAGGGCGCTCGTAAGCTGCTCGATGAAGACAACGTCGCGCAGGTCGGGCTCGGTGTAGCGGAGGATCGTGAACGCGCCGCCCATCGCCCGGTGCGCGCCGGTCGAGAACGGCAGGATCTGCACCGTCACCGCGGGGTGATCGCACATGTCGAGCAGGTGCCGCAACTGCTCGCGCATGACCTCGGGGCCGCCGATCAGCCGGTGCAGCGCGCCCTCGTCCATGACCGCCCAGATCTTCGGCGGGTACTCCCGGCGCAGGATCTCCTGACGGGAGACCCTGGCCTGGGCGCGGCGGATGATCTCGTCTTCCGCTACCGAGGTACCGAGCCGGATGACGGCGCGGGCGTAGGCCTCGGTCTGCAGCAGGCCGGGGACGAACTGCAGTTCGTACTCGCGGATGAACGAGGCGGCGGCCTCAAGCCCGAAGTACGGCTCGACCCAGTGCGGCAGGATGTCGGAGTAGGACTGCCACCAGCCGGGCAGGTTCGACCCCCGGGCGAGCTGGAGCAGCGCCTCGCGCTCGTCTCCCTCGCGCACCCCGTACAGCGTGAGCAGGTCGGCGATGTCGCGCTCCTTGAACCCGACGCGCCCGTGCTCCATCCGGCTGATCTTGGAGTGCGAGCCGCGGATGACAACCGCGGCCCGCTCCGTCGTGATTCCCGCGTCCTCACGCAGCCGACGCAGATGCCCGCCGAGCACGAGGCGTTGCACTGTCGGGCCCGCGGACTGCGGGCTGAACAGTGACTGTGGGGCCTCCAGATCGGAGTCCTCGGGCGACAGCATCGCACTCCTCGTTTGCTCCGTCAGATCATGGGCATGGTTCAGTAGTTTCCCATGCCATCATGCCTTGGTGGAAGAGCGTTCGATGACAATTGAATAGACTCTTGCGGAGCCATTGTTCCCGCCGTTGCCGATTTTTGCCCCGTGCCCGTTAACGGCACTGCTTGTTGTGCTTTATGAGAGCACGTGATCGAACTCGCCGTCCTTGGCGCCAGCCAGGAAGGCCTCGATCTCCGCGCGGGTGTAGACCAGCGCCGGGCCGCTCGGGAAACGAGAGTTCCTGACCGCGATGGCCCCCTCGGGAAGTCGGGCGACCTCCACGCAGGCCCCGTTGGGGTTGCTGTGCTTGCTCTTCTGCCAGGTAACGTCGGGCAGCTCTTCGGCAGGCATGCCGTTATAGGTGTGGCTCATGTTCCTTCCAGTGACTGCATCGAAGGTGTGGGACTGGAGAACCTCGCCCGGCCGACCCGGGTAGCGGTGTGACGGGGTTAACACTCAAGACCGAGTATGCCACGCCCGGGCCTCGCCGATCGTGCATTTAGGTTTGCACGTAGGTTTGCACGGGGTGAACGTGCATCTGCGCACGGAGCAGATGCACGTTCATCCGGTCTTGCATCTGCACGCGGTGTCCGGCACTATAGGAATGAGGCATACCCCCCCATACTGCGACAGGCACGGTACTGACCCCGAAGACGATGCGGAAAGCGGTTGCGTTGGCTCACCTGAGGGTTGCTGCGTGGGAGCCGGATGATGACGATGACGAGGTTGTCGTCGCCGTCCCGGCCCTTCCGGCGTCTTCTCCGCAGCTCCTGCCCGTCCCCTCGGCCTGGTGGGAGACGCCCGCCGTCACCAGCCGTCCGCTGAACCCGGTGCTTGAGGAGTCGAGGAACGCGCGCCAGTTCGTGCGCGAGATGCTCACCTGCTGGGGGCTGTCGTACTTGGCCGACGACGCCGAGCTCATCATCGCCGAACTCGTCGGCAACGCCGTCAGGCACGGCCTGCGCGCCGCCCCGCAGTTCCGGCAGCCGCCCGCGTGGCCAAGCGCGCTGCGGCTCTGCCTGCTCCGCCGCGTGGGCGAGGTCATGCTCGCGGTCACCGACCCGAGCGACGACATCCCGGCCCCGAAGGCGCCAAGTGACAACGGCGAGAGCGGCCGCGGCCTGCAGATCGTCGGCGCGCTCAGCTACGTCTGGGGCTGGTCGCCGATCGAGGGTCACGGCAAGGCGGTCTGGGCCGTTTTGCGGTGTTAGCTAGGTATTGCGGTGCTTGCTAGGTATTTACGCCGATAAGACGGGGAAATGGCGCCCGTCTCCCGGGTAAGCGGCTTGTTCGTCTTACCCCGGGCCGCCGGTCGCTGGCGAGTAACGCGAAGCCACGCGTACGTTCCGAGCCATTGCTTTGATCTCTATTGATCTTGATCGTTATTTATCTCGAAACCGGCTCGTCGGCCACGGTGAGAACGTGCTCGATCAGGGTGATCAGGACTTCCTTAGCCGATTCCCTTGACCGCGCGTCGCACATGATGATGGGCAGGCTGGCGTCTAGGTCAAGCGCGGTCCGGACATCCGAGATCGTGTAGCGGCGCGCCCCGTCGAAGACGTTGAGCGCGACGATGAACGGAATCTCGCGCCGCTCGAAGTAGTCGATGGCGGGGAAGCAGTCCGCCAGCCGCCGGGTGTCGGCCAGCACGACGGCGCCGAGCGCGCCGAGCGCGAGCTCGTCCCACATGAACCAGAACCGCTCCTGGCCGGGCGTGCCGAACAAGTAGAGCACCAGGTCGTCCCTGAGCGTGATCCGGCCGAAGTCCATCGCCACCGTGGTGGTCGTCTTCCGCTCCACGCCGAACGTGCTGTCGACGGTGACGCTGCTCTGGGTCAGGGGCTCCTCGGTGCGCAGCGGCCTGATCTCGCTGACCGCGCCGACCAGCGTGGTCTTGCCCACTCCGAACCCGCCCGCGAGCAGGATCTTGATCGCTCTGTGCCGACGTGGTGCCACGCCACCAGTCTCAAAGCCCCCGTAGGCCATGCAGAACCTCCCTAAGCGTGTTCTTGTCGACCGCTCGCGCCTTCATCGGGATCGGTGCCTGGATGACGACCAAACCTAGCTCCCGCAGGTCCCCGAGGAGGATGCGCACCACGCCGAGCGGTAGATCGACGTCGGAGGCGATGTCCACCACCGTCGATGGCCGCTGGGCCAGTTGCAGCACCGCGATGTGCTCGGGTCCGAGGCCGCCGGGAACCGCGACCCGGGCCGAGATCGCGGTGACCGTTGCGACCAAGTCAAAGGCCTCGCCGGAGTGCCGCGTACGGCCCTGAGTCAGAGCATACGGCCGGACCACGGGACCGGCCGCGGCATCTAGCCATCGTTCGTCGTTTCCCGGCATGGCGCCTGTCCCTAGCGGTCAGATAACGCGGACCTGGTCCGCATGTTGACTTGCAGGTGGTCGCCGGTGCGCTGGACGAGAATCGCCATCTCGTACGCCACCTGGCCGATGTCGGCCTCGATCGTGGTCAGCACGGCCAGGCAGGTGCCCTGGCCGGCCGCCGACACGATGAAGAAGCCCGACGTCATCTCGATGATCGACTGGCGCGCCTCGCCGCCGAAGTGGCGGCTGGCGCCCCGGGCGAGTGAGTTGAACCCGGCTGCGAGCGCCGCCAGATGCTCCGTGTGGGCTTGGGCCAGGCCGCGGGAAGCCCCCAGGGCGAGGCCGTCCTGGGAGAGGAACACCGCCTGGGTCAGGTGCGGAACCCTTCGCACGAGATCATCGAGGAGCCAGTCAAGCTGGCTCGCCGGATACCGCTGCTGGTCAATCTCCATCGATTCCGTTGCCCTCCGTGTCCGGTTGCGTCTGTGACCGGCCTTGCTGCCAGCCGCGCTGCATGGCGGACAGGGTGTTTCGCATGTCCGTCAGCGACGCGGCGGTGGCCGTGGGGACGCCCGCCGACCCAGCTGGGTTGGCCGCTGCGGCCGCGCGCAGCTCCGGTGCGATGCTGGCTTGCCGGACTCGGCGCGGCAGGCCGTTGGCGTCAGCGCCGCCGTTAGAATCCCCGCTCTGGGAACGGCCGTCGGCCGCGCCATTGTTCCCGAAACCGTTGCCGAAGCTGTTTCCTTGGCCGATGCCGGGGTTGTCATCGTAGGGACTGTCGCCGCGGGAGTTGTCGTTGCGGGGCACGCCATAGCCGGGCTCGGGCGCGGGGTTGCCGAAGTCGGGGTACGCCTGCGGGTGACCCGCCTCGGCCTCGTATCCGCTGCCGTCCTGCTCGGTCCGTGGTATCGGGGTGAAGACGTCGAACGACGCGGGTGGCGGCTGGGTCGGCCGGCCGACCGGCACCCCGGTCACGACCGGGACGTCGTCAGTGCCGTGCCGTCCGCCCCTCCTGCCGCCGGTCTCGGCGTCACCGCCCGGGGTGCCTCCCGGGTGGTGCCTGAGGGCGCCGGAGATGCGGATACCGCCGGTCGGCGTGCCGGTGCTGAAGGCGTCGCGACCGAACGGCGACGACCCCAACGAGCCGTCGGACGCGGCCGGGATCGGACCGGAGCCAGGACGCGCGCCGGGACCGGTCGGCCAGCCGTTCGGCCGCGGCCAGTCGTTGCCCGCGGCCGGCGTGGCCGGGAGGTTCACCGCGCCGCTGCCGGCTGGGCGCGAATTCCCGTTCGGGCCGGCGGCGATCGCGCCGCCGCGCACGCCCCGGCCCGCGCCAGGACTGCCGTTCCTAGCCGGCCAGGCGCCCGCGGCGCCCGGACCGCCGGCCGCGGCGCCCGCGCCCGGACCGCCGGCCGCCAGCGCGGCCGGGCCCTCGTCGACGATGAGATCTCCCGGGATCAGCACGACCGCCGTGGTGCCGCCGTACGGCGACGGCCGGAGAATGACGCTGATCCGGTGCCGCCGGGCCAGCTGGCCGACGACGAACAGGCCGAGCTGCTCGGTGTTGGCCGGGTTGAGGTCGGGCGGGTTGGCCAGCCGGTCGTTCAGCTCGGCCAGCCGCTGCGGTGTCATCCCCAGGCCGCGGTCCTCGATCTCGATCGCGAACCCGTTGGCGACGTTCTCGCCGCCGACGCGGACCTGCGTGAACGGCGGGGAGAGGGAGGTGGCGTTCTCGATCAGCTCGGCCAGCAGGTGGATCACGTCGGTGACGGCGGATCCGGCCAGCGCCGTCCGCGCCTGGGTGGAGGCGGTGACCCGGGCGTAGTCCTCGACCTCGGCCACCGCGCCGCGCATCACGTCGATGAGCTTCACCGGCGCCGACCACGAGCGGCCGGGCGGCGCCCCGGAGAGGATGATCAGGCCTTCCGCGTGCCGCCGCATACGCGTGGTGAGGTGGTCCATCTTGAACAGGTCTTCAAGCACGTCCGGGTCGACCGCCCGCCGCTCCATGTCGTCGAGCACGCTGAGCTGGCGCTGGAGCAGCGACTGGTTGCGCCGCGCGAGGTTGCGGAACATGTCGTTGACGCCCTGGCGGATGCTCGCCTCGTCGATGGCGGACCTGATGGCGGTCTGCCGGACGGCGTCGATCGCCTGGCCCACCTGCCCGATTTCGTCGTTGCCGACGCGGATCGGCGGGGCCTCGGCCGCGACGTCGACCGACTCGCCGCGGCGGAGCCGGGCGACCACGGCCGGGAGCTGCTGCTGCGCCAGCGTCAGGGCGGACCGGCGGAGCTCGGTCAGCCGCCGGTTGATGGACCGGCCGAGCAGGATCGTGACCAGCAGCGTGAGGATGAGGCCGGCCGCGCCGAGCGCGCTCACCTCCCATAGTCGGCGCTTCGCCTCGATCGCCGGCGTCGCGTTGGCGTTCAGCACCGTGACGGCCGTGTCGGTCCCGGCCGCGCTGGCGGCCCGCAGCCACGTCGTGGTCACGGTCTGCCAGGCGGCGGGGGTCAAGCCGAGCTGCTCGATCTCGCTCAGCGGCGCGCCGGACATGACGGCCTGCTGGATCGTGGTCAGCTTGTTCTGCAGCGCGGCCGGCGCATCGGCGTTGGAGATCGCGGTATAGGTCTTGAGCTCGGCCGGGGTGAACAGCTCGGCGTACAGGAGCGTATCGTCCTGCTGCCGTCCCACCGCCTGGCCGAAGACCACCCGGTCGGCCGCCGTCAGCGATCCGGACACGAGCGCGCTGGCCAGCACGGCGTCCTGTTCGGAGATGTCCTCCTGGGTGTTGACGGCGGAGATCAGCCCGAGGCCCTGCTCCGCGCCGGCCGCGTTGGTGATGCTGCTGGCGGCGTCCTGAAGGACCGCTCCCTGCCCGGCGATGATGTCGGTATAGGCCGAGAGCGCCCCCAGCGGGTTCAGCTTCTTGGCCGTGATCTCGTTCCGCAACCCGGTCATGCTGTTGATGCTGGCGGTCATCGTGGCGATGCTGGCGGTCTCGGCCGCGGTCGCGCTGTCTTTCGTGCCCGGTGAGTTGAGCGCCGCCTCAAGCTCCTGCTGGCCCGTCTCGCTGGTCGTGATCGCGCTGCGGTAGGCGCGCAGGCTCGCGGCGTCGGGATGCGACAGGTACACGACCGCGGTGCGGCGTTCGGCCTGCACCAGGTTGACGAAGTTGGTCAGCGGCTCGGCGGTGTCATTGATGAGGTTCGGCGCCCGGTCCTGGTTCAGCCAGTTGGTCACGGAGGTATCCGCGACGTAGGCGAATAGCCCGAGCATCGTGATCAGCGGGATGGCTACCAAGAAGTAAATTCTGAGCCGTATGGATCGGCCGCGCGATCCCATGGGATGACCCCCTGCTGGTTACGGGTAAGGGCAAGTCACATTACCGCGCATCGGCCCGCGATCGTGGCCAAACCGGTACAATTTACGGTGAGAAACTGCTGGTAACGGTGATATTCGGGGGTTGGCGAGTGGCTGGTGTCGGCCCCTTTGTCGGTGCCACGGCCTAGGCTGGACGCCGTGACGCACTCTCTTCTCGACGGCCTCAATCCGCAGCAGCGCGCCGCCGTCACGCACGCCGGCGGGCCGCTGCTCATCGTGGCCGGGGCGGGCTCGGGCAAGACCCGCGTGCTCACCCACCGGATCGCCTACCTGCTGGCCGAGCGGGGGGTGTCGCCGGGTGAGATCCTGGCGATCACGTTCACCAACAAGGCCGCGGGCGAGATGGCCAGCCGGGTGGCGCAGCTGGTGGGCGACCGCCGCGCCCGGGCGATGTGGGTGATGACGTTCCACTCCGCGTGCGTCCGCATCCTGCGCCGGGAGGCGTCGCGGTTCGGCTACCCGTCGAACTTCTCGATCTACGACTCGGCCGACTCGCAGCGCCTGATGGCGCTGGTCTGCCGCGAGCTTGAGCTTGACGCCCGCCAGTACCCGCCGAAGTCGATGGCGACGCAGGTCTCGAACCTGAAAAACGAGCTTGAGGACTACGAGTCCTTCGCCTCCCGCGCGCGCGGGGCGCGGGAGAAGGCGCTGGCCGAGGTCTACTCGGAGTACCAGCGCCGCCTGGTCGCGGCGGGCGCGATGGACTTCGACGATCTGATCATGGTCACGGTCAACCTGTTCCAGGCCTTCCCCGAGGTGGCCGCCGCCTACCGGCGCCGGTTCAGGCACGTCCTGGTGGATGAATACCAGGACACCAATCACGCGCAGTACGTCCTGGTCCGCGAGCTGGTATCCGGTGGTTCCTCTCTTTTTGAGTATCGAACGGACAGTGATTCCACCGGTCAGGCAACTGAGGCCGATCCGGGGGCCGGGCCGTCCGAGCTGTGCGTCGTCGGCGACGCGGACCAGTCGATCTACGCGTTCCGCGGCGCGACGATCAGGAACATCAGCGAGTTCGAGCAGGACTACCCGAACGCGACGGTCATCCTGCTCGAGCAGAATTACCGTTCAACGCAGAACATCCTCGCCGCGGCGAACGCGGTGGTGTCGAGGAACTCCGGCCGCAAGCCGAAGAACCTCTGGTCCGAGGCCGGCGACGGCCCGCCGATCGTCGGTTACGTGGCCAACAACGAGCACGACGAGGCGGCCTTCGTGGCCGAGGAGGTCGACCGGCTGAACGACGAGGGCCTGGCGGTCCCCGGCCAGGTCGCGGTCTTCTACCGGACCAACGCGCAGTCCCGTGTCTTCGAGGAAATCTTCATCCGGGTCGGGCTGCCGTACCGGGTGGTCGGCGGCGTCCGCTTCTACGAGCGGCGCGAGGTCCGCGACCTTCTCGCCTACCTGCGGCTGATCGCCAACCCGGCCGACGAGGTGTCGCTGCGACGGGTGCTGAACGTGCCCAGGCGCGGCATCGGGGAGCGGGCGGAGGAGTACGTGGCCGGGTACGCGTCCCGCGAGCGGATGTCGTTCGCGCAGGCGCTGCGCACGCCGTCCGAGGTGCCGGGGCTGGCGGCGCGCTCTGCGTCGGCCATCGCCGGGTTCAACGCGCTGGTCGGCGACCTGCGCGAGCAGGCCGCGACCGGCGGCCCGGTGGCCGAGCTGGTCGAGGCGGTGCTCGACCGGACCGGATACCAGGCGGCGCTCGAGGCGTCGGAGGACCTGCAGGACGTGACCCGGGTGGAGAACCTGCAGGAAATGGTCTCGGTCGCCCGCGAGTTCGACGGCTCCACGCCCGACGGCACGCTGGCGGATTTCCTTGAGCGAGTGGCGCTGGTGGCGGACGCGGACGAGATCCCTGACGGCGATGAGCACGGCGGCATGGTGACGCTGATGACGCTGCACACCGCCAAGGGACTCGAGTTCCCGGTCGTCTTCCTGACCGGCATGGAAGAGGAGGTCTTTCCGCACCAGCGGTCGCTGACCAACCCCCGGGAGCTCGAGGAGGAGCGGCGGCTCGCGTACGTCGGGATCACCCGCGCCGAGCAGCGGCTCTACCTGACCAGGGCCGTGTCGCGTAACTGGTACGGGCGGCCGGCGTTCCACTCGCCGTCCCGGTTCCTGTCGGAGATCCCGGCGGCGCTGATCGAGTGGAAGCGCGACGCGGCCGCGGTGGCCGCCGCCTCGACGCCGGCGTCGGCGCGGCTGGCCTCGCGACCGGGCGTCAACGCGGTCGGCAATCGAGCCGTTCCTGCCCTGACGGCGGGGGACCGGGTGAACCACGACAAGTTCGGCCTCGGCACCGTGGTCTCGGCCGACGGCTACGGCGACTCGGCCGAGGCGAAGATCGACTTCGGCGGCGACTACGGGGTCAAGCACCTGGTCCTCAGGTACGCGCCGTTGGAAAAGCTCTAGTAGCCCTGTCCCCGGGAGTCGCTCGGCGGACGGGTGGGGCGCGGCGGAGCGGGCGGGCGCGGTGCGCGGTCGCCGGGCGGTGCGGGCCTGGCCGGACGAGGCTGGAAGGTGGGCTGGGGAGCCGCGTTGGGCGGCGCGTTCCTGGTCGGCGGCGGCCGCCGCTCGGCGGACGGGCCCGGGCGCGGGTCGCCCCACGCGTCACGGTCGCCGCGCGGGTCGCGCGCGGGGCGGGGCGGGGCGGCGGGGCGAGGCGAGGCGGCGGGGCTGGCCGGGGCGGCCGGGCGGGCACGATCCGGGCCTAGCCGGGGGGCGCTGCCCGGCCGCGGGGCGGACGGGCCGCTCGCTGCCCTCGGGTCGTCGGCGGCGGCCTGGCGGCGGACCCGTGCGTTCGGGTCGGCCCACGGGTCGTTGTCCGTGCGCGGACCCGGGGCGGTACGCGGCCGCGGGCTGCCGGGGCCGACCGGACGGTCCTCGGACATCGGGAACCGGCCGCCCACCAACATGAGGCCGAGCACCCAGCGGATGCCGCCGATCAGCAGGACTCCGATGGTGGCCACGCACATCGGGAAGAAGATATAGGCGATCCACTGCAGGAGGCCGGCCGAGAGCCCCACTGCGCTGGACGAGAGGCTGCTGTCGTGGATCTTGCCGGTGATCACGGCGCCCACGAAGAAGGCGAACGGAGGCAGCGGGAAGAACAGGTAGACGGCGCCGCGCCGGACGCCAAGCACCCCGACGACCGCGCCCAGGGTGATGAAGAAGCCAAGCAGGAAACCGGGCTCGCTATCGGCCGCCAGCGTGCCCGCGATACCGACCAGGGTCCCGGCGGCCAGCGCGAGCAGGGCATTCCTGGTGGACATGTGGCCCAGCCAGCGCAGCCACGGCGTTGATCGCATCCCGGGCGGCCCGGCGGGCCCGGGCGCCCCGGCCGGCCCGGCCTGCCCCGGTCGCACGCCAGGGCTCGGGGGTCGGCGCAGGTCCTCGGGGCGACGCGGCGCCCGCCCGCGCGGGTCGTAACCGTCGCGCCGGCGAGCCTCGGAGTCGGCCGGGACGCCGACCGGGCGATCGCCGCGGCGGCCGGCCGGCCGGTCCGGCCAATCGCCGGCCGCCCGCCGGGGTGCTTGCCGGGCGGTCTCGCCTTGCGTGGGGCCGGGTCGGGGCTCCCACCCAGGTGGTGTCGTCATTGCTGGAGAGGGTAATGCATGACTTCCTAAGTTTCCCTCAAGCCGGGGCAACTGCCGGCGCGGCTGGCTGGCCGGGGCCGCGTCTCGCGCAGTATCCGCAGGTGGTACAGACCAATACTATGAGTAACTAATTGATTGCTCAGAGTAGCACGAGGTTCGTCGCACATTCGAACGATCTCCTTACGGTCTGCTATATCGACCAGTTGACCAGGTAGTATTCACAGCGATGGAAGAACTGCCTGATGATTGGGGCGGTTGCGGACAAGCTGCGAGTTGTCTATGCGAACGCACAGATACCGTCTCGTTTGCGGATCGGCCGGATAACATCGCCGTAACCATGACAGGTATGGCAACCGTGACAGATCCCACCGGAAGCGAACAAGGCAGCCGGGCTGACGGTGCCGTATCCGTCGGCGCAACCGCCACATACGGAATACCCTGCCTGTATTGACCCAAAGCCGGATTTTCTGACCTTTGTAGGAGCAGCGTTGTTCTCGGCTCGAGTCGGCCGGATAATCGCCGGCAAGGTTGGCTACACGGTGTGCTGTCTCCTCGCGGCCGTCCTGGTGGTGGTCTCCGGCTACGCGCACAAGGCGGTCGCGGACCTGAACGCGATCGGCGGCGGGATCACGATCGGCGGCAGCTCCTCCGTCGGCGCGATGAACATCCTGGTGATGGGGCTTGAGAGCCGGACCAACTTCCAGGGGCAGTGCCTGCCCGAGAGCCTGCTGGTCGCGATGCACGCGGGCAGCGTGGCCTCCTGCGAGGACCAGACGGTCGGCGCCCAGGACACCGACACGCTGATCCTCGTCCACATCTTCGCCGGCGGGCAGAAGGCGGTCGGCTTCTCGATCCCCCGCGATGACCTGGTCACCTACCCCAAGGCGTACTTCGACGGCATTACCACGGGAAAGATCGACCAGGCCTACTACTTCGCCTACGTCACCTCGCTCGACTCGACCTTCGGCTCGTCCATGAGCTCCAAGGAGCGTTACCAGCAGGCCAATGACGCCGGCCAGGCGGCCGAGATCGCCACGGTCGAGTCGGTCACCGGCGTGACCATCAACAACTACGTCGTGCTGAACCTGGCTAGCTTCTTCACGCTGGCCCAGGACTTCGGCGGCGTCGAGGTGTGCGTCACGCCGACGACCGTGAACGGCACCCCGGACGCGAACCTGTCTGACCAGGCGTCGGGCTGGAACGCGGTGGCGGACGGCTACAACCTGAAAAAGGGCGGCCCGCAGTACCTGCACCTGGCGGCGGACCAGGCGCTCGCGTTCGTCAGGGACCGGGACAGCCTGCCCGACACCGACCTGAGCCGCACCCACCGCCAGCAGGCCGTCATCGACTACGTGATCTGGCAACTGAAGCACGAGAACGCGTTCAGCGATATCGGCCAGCTCACCGCGCTGCTCAGCGACGCCGACCAGTACGTCATCACCAACAACGGCTTCAAGTTGTTCGACTTCGCCACCAACATGAGCGCGCTGACCGGGAAGAACCTGAAGTTCTACACGCTGCCGATCGCCGGCTACTCCGACGTCGAGCTCAACGGCTCGATGCAGGACGTCAACGACATCGACCTCAGCTACATCCAGAAGGTCGTCAACACCGCGTTCAACCCCCCGGCCCCGGTCGCGAAGTCCGCGACTCCCGCCGCGAAGAAGAAGGCGGTCGTGGTCCCGCCCGCGTCGACGGTGACGGTTGACGTGTACAACGGCGGGTCTACCCAGGGGCTGGCCGGCGCCGTCTCCCAGGCGCTCGTCGCGCTCGGGTACAAGCAGGGCGCGATCGCCGACGCCCCCGCCGGGCAGACCGTGCCGTCCGCGACCCAGGTGCTCTACGGCGCGGGCGCGTCCGCCAACGCGGCCAAGATCGCGGCCAAGATGGGCGCCAGCGCCAGCGCGCTCGCATCGCTGCCGGCCGGCCACGTGGAGGTGCTGCTCGGCACGGCCTCGACCGTGGTGCCGGCCGGCTTGTCCTCGTCTTCGAACTCCAGCGGCGGCGCGACGCCGACTCCGTCCTCGACCGCCGCCGCCAACAACGGGGCGGCCGGAAGCGCGGTCACCGTCGGCGCGAACGCGAAGTACGGAATACCCTGCGTGTACTAACTCCCCACTGCGCCTCCTCAGTCTCAGGAGAAACGGCTCACAGGAGGAACAGCGATGGTCGGACGGGTGCTAGCGGGCAAGGCCGTCTACGCGGTGGTCTGCTTCGTCGCCGCCGTGGTGCTGGTGGTGTCCGGGTACGCCTACAAGGTGGTCGGCTACGCCAACGGGACCGACCTCGGTGTCTCGACCGGCAACGCACCGTCCACGTCGACCCAGGCGATGAACATCCTGGTGATGGGTCTGGAAAGCCGGACCAACTTCTACGGCCAGCCGCTGCCGCCCGCCCTGATCACGGCCATGCACACGGGTGCCGTCGGCGGCCAGGACCCGAACACGCTCATCCTCGTCCACATCTTCGCGGGCGGGCAGAAGGCGGTCGGCTTCTCGATCCCGCGCGACGACCTGGTCACCTTCCCGCAGCCGTTCAACGTCGACGGCATCAGCATTCCCAACGGCAAGATCGACAACGCCTACAACTGGGCCTACACCGAGTCCCTGGCCAAGACCGGCTACTCCACCAAGAACGACTACCTGCTGGCCAACCAGGCCGGCCAGGCGGCCGAGATCCAGACCGTGGAGTCGGTCACCGGGGTGCACATCGACCATTTCGTCGAGACCAACCTGGCCGGGTTCTACTACCTGGCCCAGGCGTTCGGCGGCGTCGAGGTCTGCCTCCGGCCGCAGGAATCCGGCATCAACGCGGCCAACTACCAGGACTCGAACCTGTACGACTACAACTCGGGGTTCAACGCGGTGAAGTATGACGGCTACAACCTGAAAAAGGGCGGCGCCCAGTACCTGCACCTGGCGGCGGACCAGGCGCTCGCCTTCGTGCGCGAGCGGGACAACCTGGCCGAGGGCGACATCGACCGCACCCGCCGCCAGCAGGCCGTCATCGACTACGTGATCTGGCAGTTGAAGCACGAGAACGCGTTCAGCGACATCGGCAAGATCAACCAGCTGCTCAGCGCCGCGAATCAGTACCTCATCACCGACCAGCACCTGAACCTGATCGACTTCGCCACCGATATGCAGGCGCTGAGCGGTCAGCACCTTTCCTTCACCACGCTCCCGTCGGTTCCCGGCAGCAGCGAGCTGCTGCCGGGCTACGGCCCTGCCCCGCAGAGCGTGAACATCATCTCCGTGCCTTACCTCAAGCGGATCGTGCACGCCGCCTTCTACCCGCAGCCCGCGGTGAAGGCGAAGGCGAAGACGGGGGCGAAGCAGCAGCCGGTGGCGATCCCGCCCGCCTCGACGGTCACGGTGGACGTCTACAACGGCGATCTCAGCGCCACCGGACTGGCCGGGCTGGTGTCGCAGGCGCTCGTCGCGCGCGGCTACAAGGCCGGAGCGATCGAGAACGCCTCGGCCCAGTCGCAGACGGTCGCGACCGGCAACCGGGTGTTCTACGGCGCGGGCGCGTCGGCCAACGCGGCCAAGATCGCGGCCGATTTCGGCGCCACCGCCAGCGCGCTCGCGTCGCTGCCGGCCGGGCACGTGGAGATCCTGATCGGCTCCGCCGTGACCGCGGTGCCCGCCGTGCTCACCCCGGCCAGCTCCGCGTCCGGTAACGGCCAGAGCGCCTCGGCCGCGCCGTCGGCGCCAGCCGGGTCGGTCAACGGCGGCGGCACCATCACCGTCGCGGCGAACGCGAAGTACGGCATTCCCTGCGTGTATTGATCGATCGGCCGATCGATCGATACACGCGCATCTCCCGGGGGGGACCCCCCGTACCCCCCGATGTCCGAAGGGCGATCGCAAAAAGCGCGATCGCCCTTCGGACGGAAAACCGGGCTTTAACCGCGACTACAGGCTGTTGATGATGTCGCGGACGAGGGCCGCGGTCTCGCTCGGGGTCTTGCCGACGCGGACGCCGGCCTTCTCCAGGGCTTCCTTCTTGGCCTGGGCGGTGCCGGCCGAACCGGAGATGATCGCGCCCGCGTGCCCCATGGTCTTGCCCTCGGGGGCCATGAACCCGGCCACGTAGCCGACGACCGGCTTGGTCACGTTCTTCTCGATGAACGCCGCCGCCCGCTCCTCGGCGTCGCCGCCGATCTCGCCGATCATGACGATCGCCTTGGTGTCGGGGTCGGCCTCGAATGCGGCCAGGGCGTCGATGTGGGTGGTGCCGATGATCGGGTCACCGCCGATGCCGACCGCGGTGGTGAAGCCGATGTCGCGCAGCTCGTACATCATCTGGTAGGTCAGCGTGCCGGACTTCGACACCAGCCCGATCTTGCCCTCTGAGGTGATGTCGGCCGGGATGATGCCGGCGTTCGACTTGCCGGGGGACGCGATGCCGGGGCAGTTCGGCCCGACGATGCGGGTCTTGTTGCCCTTCTCGATCGCGTAGGCCCAGAACTCGGCCGTGTCGTGCACCGGGACGCCCTCGGTGATGACGATCGCCAGCGGGATCTCCGCGTCGATCGCCTCGAGCACCGCGGCCTTGGTGCCGGCCGCGGGGACGAAGATCACCGATACGTCGGCCCCGGTCGCGGCCATGGTCTCCTTGACTCCTGCGAACACCGGGATCTGCTCGCCGTTCAGCTCGACCGTGGTGCCGGCCTTCTTGGGGTTGGTGCCGCCGACCACCTTCGCGCCCGACACCAGCATGCGGGCGCCGTGCTTGCGGCCTTCGCCGCCGGTGATGCCCTGGATGAGGATCTTGCTGTCAGCCGTGAGGAAGATTGCCATCGCTCATGCTCCCTTCGCGGCGAGCTCGGCGGCGCGCTTGGCCGCGCCGTCCATCGTGTCGACCTGCTCGAGCCCCGGCAGCGCGGCGTCGATCAGGATCCGGCGGCCTTCTTCGGCCTTGTTGCCGTCCAGCCGGACGACGATCGGCTTGGTGACCGCCTCGCCCCGCTCGGCCAGCAGCGCGAACGCGGACACGATGCCGTTGGCTACCGCATCCCCCGACGTGATGCCGCCGAAGACGTTGACCAGGACCGACTTGACGGCCGGGTCGGACAGCACGATCTCCAGGCTGTTGGCCATCACCTCGGCCGACGCGCCCCCGCCGATGTCGAGGAAGTTGGCCGCCTTGACCCCGCCGAACGCCTCGCCCGCGTAGGCGACCACGTCGAGCGTGGACATGACCAGGCCCGCGCCGTTGCCGATGATGCCGATCTCGCCGTCGAGCTTGACGTAGTTGAGGTGCTTCTCCTTGGCCCGGACCTCGAGCGGGTCGGAAGACTCAAGGTCGGCGAACTTGGCCTGGTCCGGCTGGCGGAAGAAGGCGTTGTCGTCCAGCGTCACCTTGCCGTCGAGGGCGAGCACCCGGCCGTCGGGGGTGAGCACCATCGGGTTGACCTCGACCAGCGTCGCGTCCTCGTCGGTGAACATCGCCCACAGCCGCTCCGCGAGCATGGCCGCCTGCTCGGCGGCCTCCTCCGGGATCCGGCCCGCCTTGATGATCTCCAGCGCCTTGGCGTGGTCCACTCCGGTCAGCGGCGAGACCGGGATGCGCGCGATCGCGTCCGGGTTGGTGTGCGCGATCTCCTCGATCTCCATGCCGCCATCGACGGTGCAGATCGACGTGAACGTCCGGTTCGCGCGATCCAGGAGGAAGGAGAGGTAGTACTCGGACTTGATGTCGGAGGCCTCGGCGATCAGGACCTTGTGCGCGATGTGGCCC
>Ga0302325_10005660_pt1 | contig 28346 bp, 22 predicted proteins | sample Palsa_T0_2_FD_201948 | JGI IMG/M metagenome (GOLD analysis project Ga0302325, IMG submission 201948) | Peat permafrost microbial communities from Stordalen Mire near Abisko, Sweden - Palsa_T0_2 | ecosystem: Environmental > Terrestrial > Soil > Palsa > Peat permafrost | place: Sweden: Abisko...
TCAGGTTGACGAAGCGATAGGGCATGCCTGTCGGCGATTTCGCGAAGGCAGGCAGCAGGCGATCGGCAAGATCGTGGGCCAGTTCAAGCAGGCGCTTATTTTTCGTCGCGAGCCAGCCCGCGAGCAAGCCGCCCACCATGCGGATGTTGGTTTCGAATACCTGCACCTCGCCGTCGATGTCGAAATGGAGATTGCTCTCGATCCAGCGGACGCCTGTTTCGAGTTCGGCGTCCAGGCCCATCACATATAAAGTGTCGAGCGCCTCGACGATCGAAAGGCCAAGGCCCGGTCCGTTGGGAATCAGAAATTCCTCGGCACTTCCACTCACCGGCTTGATCTGGTCGTGCCCGAACGCGCGCTCGACATAATTGCGCCAGGCCCAGGCCATCTCGCCGCGTACATCGAGCGCCAGCCTGTGCCAATCGAATCCGGTCGGGGGTTTGGCTGCAGCAGCCAAGGCAGGCGCCAATGCGCTTAGTGCGCCCGCAGTGCCGATTGCGCCCAGAACCGTACGGCGTGCAAGCTTTTCATCCGAATTCATTTTTAATCTGAGCTCATTCGAGAATCCAATGCGTTCAACGCACTATCCGCGAGACTTTAGACAGTAGTTGAATTCGGCGGCGCAAGGGGACGTCTTAAGCAGCCGCGCCGAGCCGCCCGAGCTCTGCTTTGAGTTCGTCCAATAGGCGGGTCTCTTCAGGTCGAATCACGCCGTCGGCTTCGACCACGGCGCGCGCAGCCGCGATCAGCGCGGCCATTTCATCATGGCTGCCGCGCTCGAGCCGCGTCAGAGCGGGATCGAGTTGCATCAGGCTCGGCCGGTAGCTTTCAATATATTCGACCAATTCGACGGTGCCGGAGCCGTCGATCTCCAGCCCCCGGCTGCGCGCGAAGGTCATGCAATGGGTGACGATAACGTCGCGCTCGCGCCGCTCGAACTCGCCGTCGGCCCTTGCGATCAGGACAAGAGGAATCAGGTGATGGCCGACCGCCTCGCGCAAATGATTGAGGCCGTCGGGAAAAGGCGGCAGCGGCTCCGATTCGATGGGCGGAACATGGGTTTCCCGCACGAAATTGCCGAAGCGGCCAACCAGAAGCCCAAGAGACATGATCACCCACGCGGATTCGAATTCGGCCTGACGCTAGGGAGCTAGGATGACAGATTAATGTCACTGGCGCCGTCTACCCATAAATGCGGGCGTTTCTGTCTCGATATCTATATAGAAATCATATAGTTAGGCCTTTCCCAGGCCTGATCGTCCTCGCCAGAGTTCCCGGGCAGGCGAGAAATCCTCAACATTTTCAATAGGAAGACGCTGAAATTGGCCATCCAGCCGATTGCCTAGGATTATATCGCGCTGATACGTTGCCGGCCGATGCTCGGGATGCCCCCCGCGCATTCTGGGGCTTGTGGGGAAGCTGGTGTCCAAGGGTTCAATTTTTCGAGATCGCATATTTCGCGAGAGCATTGGTCTTTCTGCCGTGATGTTAGGCACGCTGTGCCTGACGCCATCGAGCGCGTTTGCGGCTCCGCCGCCCATCGATCTGCCTGGCGCTGTTCAGCCCGGGCACGACCGGCCCGTGCCTCAACCGGAAGCGCCGCCCAATTTCGACTTCAGCGTCGAAGCGCCCCATCGCTCGCCTGTTCCGCGTGCGGTTGACGAAATTCATTTCAAGCTCGCCGATATTCGCATCGTCGGCGCGACAACGCTGAGCCCCGACAACTTTCGCTCGCTCTATGCAGGCCTGATCGGCAAGGATGTTTCGCTCGCGAACATCTACGATGTCGCGGACGCCATCGAGAATGTGTATCGCGCGGCCGGTTATCTGCTCGTGCGCGCCTATGTGCCGCCGCAACATGTGAAAGACGGCATCTTCACAATCAAAGTCGTCGAAGGATTTGTCGAAAGCACATCGGTGCAAGGCGGGGACCCCGGCACGCAACGCCAGGTCAAAGCCTATCTCGAACCGATCGTGCAGGAGCACCCGCTCCGTCTCAAGACCATCGAGCGCGCACTTCTGTTGTCGAACGACATTCCGGGTGTGGCTGCCACCGGCGTGCTGCGCCCGTCGCCCAGCGTTGCGGGCGCCTCGGATTTGATCGTGACGATTACGGCGCCACCCGTCATCGGAAGTCTGTCGGCGACCAATCGCGGCTCGCATTTCTCGGGTATCTGGACCGTCACCGGCACGGCCGCTTACGCAGGAATTTTCGGCGGCGACCAACTCGATGCAACGGTCACGACCACGCCGGGCAATCTCGGCCAGCAGGATGCAGGCCAACTGCGCTACCGCACGGAAATCGGCGACGACGGCTTGATGGGTACTCTGCTTGGTGCCGTCAGCCATGGCGCGCCGGCAGGCTCGCTCGGTCCCAAGGAAATTCTTACCGACAGCTGGGCGGTCGGTCCGCGCCTGACCTATCCATTGATCCGCACGCGCGCGGACACCGTGACGCTCGACGGCGGCTTTACGATTCAGAACGCGAATGTGAGCATCCTCGGCGTCGGCATAAACCATGACCAGTGGCGCGTGCTCGACATGAGCGTGAGCTATGCGAGCAACGAATTCCTTGCGGGTGTTTTCAGTACGGTGTTCGACGTGGCCCAGGGGGTGCCGATTTTTGGCGCAACCCCCGATCACTCTCCCGATCTGTCGTTGGACGGCCGCACGACCTTCACCAAGGCGACCGCGCTTCTGCACTACACCAACAATTTCTACGCGCCATTCAGTTTTGCGGTCGCAGGCACCGGCCAGTATTCCTTCGAGCCGCTGATTACCGGCGAGCAGATCCTGTTCGGCGGGACGCAGATCGGGCGCGGCTACGATCCTGGCGGCATCACGGGCGACAGCGGCGCGGGTGGCTCGTTTGAAGTTCGTTATGACACGCGGTTCGACCAAATCGCGATCCAGAACCTCCAACCTTATGCCTTCTTTGATACGGCCAAGGTGTGGAACATGGCGCGGCCCGTGGGCGGACCGGAACTCGGCGATTATTCGATCGCATCTACGGGAGCGGGTCTGCGCTTCTGGTTCCCCTACAACATCTTTCTCGATCTGGAAGGCGCGCGAACGTTGAACGCCGTTCCGGGCAGCGACAACGGCAAGCAAGCGACGAAGTTTCTTGTCGACGTTGCCGTCACATTCTGAGGCCAAAGGCGAAGCGATGAATCAGACGGGATCGGAATTGCTGCACACGATGCTGCTGGCGACGAGCGCGCTTGTCGCCTCGACCATGCTGACATCGAGCGGGGCGTTGGCGGGCGGCCCGACGGGCGGCAAGGTCGCGGTCGGCAGCGCGACGATCACGACGCCCAGCTCGACGCAGACGGTCGTCGATCAAACGAGCCAGAAGGCGCTGATCAATTGGAACAGCTTCTCCGTTCCGACGGGATCGTCGATCACCTTCGATCAGCCGAACACCACATCGCTCACAGTCAATCGCGTGCTCGGTCCCAACGCATCCGCCATCGATGGTCAATTGCTCGCCAACGGTAATATCTGGATCATCAATGCGAACGGTATTTTGTTCGGACATGGTTCGCAGGTAGATGTCGGCGCGCTGCTCGCCACGACTTCCGATCTCAGCGACGACGATTTTCGCAAGGGCCGCTATCGTTTCACCAGGCCCGGCAATCCGGGCGCGTCCGTCACGAACCAGGGTTCGATCACTGCGGCGCAGGGCGGATCGGTTGTGCTCTCCGGCTCTCAGGTTTCCAACCAGGGAATCGTGCAGGCCAATCTCGGAACCGTCGTTCTGGGCGGCGCGAACGCATTCACCGTGGATCTCGATGGCGACAATCTGCTGCGCTACCAGATCACGGCGCCGGTGACTGCGCCGCCGAAAGGTGCACCCAATACCGGTTCGGCGCTGGTCTCGAATTCGGGAACGATTGCGGCCGCGGGCGGTCGAATCCTGTTGACCGCGCGCGCGGCGAAAAACGTCCAGGACGACGTCATCAACAACACCGGTCAGATCGAAGCGACAAGCGTCTCCTCGCATGACGGCGAAGTCGATTTCGATGCGGGTTCGGATGGAACCGTCGATGTGGGCGGGACGGTCAACGCGTCGGGAACCGGCGCGGGGCAAACCGGCGGCGCGATTAATGTTGCGGGCGGCACGGTGAACGTGGCCAACGGCGCCACGATCAACGCATCCGGCGACGCGGGCGGCGGCACGATCCAGATCGGCGGCGGATTGCACGGCAAGGGCACGATCGCCAATTCGAACGCCACCAATATCGGCAACGCCACCATCAGCGCCAACGCGATCACCAAAGGCAATGGCGGTACTGTCGCGATCTGGTCGAATGGAATCACGAGTTTCGCAGGCACTGTCAGCGCAACTGGCGGCGCGCAGGGCGGCAATGGCGGCCTGGTCGAAACCTCCGGCGGCAATGTGCAGGTGGGAGTGGCGGGCAAAGTCATCACGTCCGCCGCGAAGGGCGCGACGGGAGACTGGCTGATCGATCCCACCAATATCGACATCTTCACCGGCGGCACGGACGGCGTCGGCGGTTCGAACATTTCGCCGACCACGATCGTCAACGCGCTCGACTCGACCAATGTGACGCTCGAGGCGACCAATGACATCACAATCAACAACGCGGTCGATTATTCGAGCACGAATACGCTGAGCCTGCTCGCGAGCCAGGATATCATCGCGAATGCCGGCATTCAGAACAGCGCCGCGGGCGCGATCAACCTGATCGCCGGCTGGGACGGCGAGACGACGAATCTTTCGCAACTGACCGATCCTGGCGTTTATGGCAACAACAAAGGCTCGATCACAATCGGCGGTGCAAATGCCAGCGGCGATGTTGCAATCGGCAGCGCAGGCGGCACGACGACGCTGGCCGCGGCGAACCTGACCGTCGAAGCTGACAACGGTTATGCGCAGGCCGGTTATCACGACGCCGGGGGCGGCGGAATTGTTGTCGATACAACGGCCGATGTGACGGTCGACGCGGCTGCGGCCAGCGCCCAGATCGGCAATGGCGGCACGGATGTCAGCGGGAATGTTGGCGGCGATATCACTGTCAACTCTGGCGGAAACATCACAATCGAGGAATTGGCCAACGAAGCCAGCACACCGGTCATGGCCACGATCGGCAACGCCACCGGAGACAGTACATCTTCCCAGACAGGCGAGATCGCGGTCACTGCGAGCGGCGCGCTGACCGTCGAGGCGCAAGGCGCGTTTGGGCTGGCATATCTCGGCAACCTGTCCGTGACCGACACATCCGGAGGCGCCACGGGTAACATCACAGTGCAGGCCGGTTCGGTTTCGGTGCTGGAATCGGTTGGTTCCGGAGAAGCAATCATCGGCGATGGCGGCGCCAACCTCATCGAGAGCTACAACGATTTCACTGCCGGTGGAACGACCGGCGGAAATATCGATATTACGGCGGGCAGCGTTACCGTAACGGCTCAGTCGAACACAACCGGCGAAGGCGAAGCACGTATCGCCAACCGCGCTACCGGCAATGCAAGCGGCAATTACACGATCACCACGACCGGCGACATCATTTTGGACGCCGAAGACACTGCGAACTCTACGGCCCTTGTTGCAATCGGCAATGGCGAAAACGGAGGCACATCCAGCGGTACGATAGACGTCGAGGCTGGTGGGAATATTGCAATTACGGCAAACGGCGCAACAGCGCGCATCGCAAATGACGATGCGCCAAATTCGAATATCCGCGTCGCTGCGGAGGGCAATATCAGTCTCTCCGGTTCCGAAGGAGAAGCGTTGATCGGCAACGAAGGATTTGAATCCGGCGCGGATCCTGAGGGCGGCAATATTACGGTCTATTCCGCACTTGGCGCTATCACGCTGACATCGGACTCGGGCGACGTGGGAATCGGCAACACATTAGGTACGCCGAGCGGCAACGTCACCGTATTGACGGCGAGTCCGACGAACGGCGCGATCCAGCTCACGGCGAACGGCGATGGCGCATTGGCGTGGATCGGCAACACCAGCTCGGCCAACGCGTCATCCGGGAATGTCTTGGTCAGCGCCGGTCAGGATGTCGGTTTGTCGGCAACGGGCACTGGGGCCGTCACGCAAATCGGCAATGGCGGTCCCGGCATGGTCGGCACGGCGGGTGGCGACATAACGCTTGCCGTGGGTAGCGATCTCTCGTTATCCACCGGCTCAGCCGGCGCCTTCGCAATGATCGGCAATGGCGACGCCACGCAGAGCGGGACAGGCGGCGCAAGCGGCGACATCAATTTGCAGGTCGAAGGCGCGACCGCGCTCACGAGCGAAAGCGGAACGCCGTGGATCGGTAACATCGCCGAGCCGGGCTCCGTCGAATCCGGCAATGTGACGCTGATCTCGGCTTCGTTCCAGGATGACGGCGGCTTCGGCACCAACGTCGTCACCGATCTCGGCAGCACGAGCCAGGCAGGAAGCGGCGGCGATTTCCTGTTTGGTCTGACGAACAGTGATCTCAGCGTGAATTACAATGGCGGCGACTATAACAGCCCGCACAATCTCACGATTATGAGTGTCGACAATGTCAATCTCGACAACTCGATACAAAACAGTGGTACCGGCAATATCAACATCGTTGCGGGCTGGGACGGTTTGACCGCGAGTCCGTCCCAACTCACCAATCCTGGTGTTTACGGCAACAATAACGGGTCGATCACCATCGGCGGCGAAGGTGCGAATGGCAGCGTCGCGATCGGCAGTGCAGGCGGTACCACGACATTCGCGGCGGCCAATCTCACCATCGAATCCGACAATGGCTATGCGCAGGCCGGTTATCACGGCGCGGGCGGCGGCGACATCGTCGTCGATCTGACAGGGAATCTGACCCTCAACGGCTATGGCGCCGAGGGCGATTACGCTCAGCTCGGCAATGGTTCGCTCGACGGAGACGTGTCGGGCAATGTAACGGGCAATATTTCGGTCAACACCGCCGGTGCCTCGACCATCAATGTTGGCGAAGGCGGCGGCACCGCCTGGATCGGAAATTTTGCGAACGAAAACTCGATCGAATCGGGCAACGTGACGCTGATCACTGGAACCGCCGATCTGGGCAATTTTGGCGCCAATGTCGTCGCAGATCTCGGAAGCACGGGCCACGCCGGGAGCGGCGGCGATTTTCTGCTAGGATATACGAACAGCGATATCGATATCGACAACAGCGGCGGCCACGTAAACAGCCCCCACAATTTTACGATCCTGAGCGTCGACAACATCAATCTCGCCAGTTCCATTCAAAACAGCGGCTCGGGCAATATCGATGTGATCGCGGGCTGGGACGGGACGACCACGAATCTGTCCTCGCTGACCAATTCCGGCGTCTACGGAAACAATGGCGGTACGATCACGATCGGTGGCGAGAATGCCAACGGGAACGTTGCGGTCGGAAGCGCGCACGGCACGACAACCTTTGCCGCGGCGAACCTCATTGTCGAATCCGACAACGGTTATGCGCAAGCGGGTTATCACGGCGCGGGTGGGGGAAATCTGGTCGCCGACCTGACAGGGTCGCTGACCCTCAACGGCTATGGCAAAGACGGCGATTACGCGCAATTCGGAAACGGCTCGCCCAATGGCGATGTCTCGGGCAACATCACCGGGAACATCTCCATCAATGCCGCCGGCACGACGGTTATCAATGTCGGCGAAGGGGGCGGTAACACCTGGATCGGAAATTTTGCGAATGAAGGCTCGATCGAATCCGGCAATGTCCAACTCATCACGGGCTATGTGCAGGGCGATACCGGTCCGACGACGTTGGGCGATATGCTGGTTGCCGATCTCGGCACCACTTCCGTACCCGGCAGCGGCGGCAACGTCACGCTTGCGCTGACCAATCCGCAGACGGACTTCATCAATACCTATCTCGGCGCCAACTCCATCGAATATAACAGTCCGAATGGGTTAGCGCTTCTGTCCACTGGCAACATCACGCTGCCTTATTCGATTCAGAACGACGGCACGGGCGCGCTCACTATTCTCGCCGGTTGGAATCCATTGGTGGCGCCAGCGAATGTGCTTACGACTCCGGGCGCATATGGCAACACGACGACGGATCTGAATTCCGATGGCGGAACCTACACGACGGGTGCCTTTGTCTGGGTTGTCGGCGCCGACGGCGAAGTGGATGATTACAATCCGAATAGCTCAGGCGGGACCGTTGTCGACAGCGGCGCCGGCGCCGCGATCGGCAGCATGGGCGGCACGACGACCATCGGCGCGGCGCAGATCTATGTCGAAGGTCTCGCCGGCTATGCGCAGATCGGCTATCACAATTCCGGCGGTTCTGGCGCGATCAATGTTATCGCCAACGGCGTGCCCGGCACCGGCGGGTTGACGGGAGTCAGCGCGTGCTTCGACGGCGATGCGAATATCTGCGTTATCGGCGGGCGCTCAAACGAGACGAATCCGAACAACTATCCCACCTATGCCCAGATCGGAGATCTGGGCTTCGGCGTCGCTGGCACAGCGTCGTCCAACATCGATGTCACGGCTACCGGCAATATTGCGGTCGCGGGTGGCGGCATCTACGACAACTCCGACGGCAACGACCCGCAAATTCCGGATGCTTACGGGATGATCGGAAATGGCGACGGCGCGCAGACCGTCGCGCAAACGGTCGGTGGCACGATTGATGTCAACGTGGCAGGACAATTGAATTTCGCGAGCAGCGCGGCCGCCGGCTCGGAAGCGTGGCTCGGCAATCGCACAGGTGCGGGCGGTCTCGCGTTCGGCGATCTTACTGTAATCATGGGATCGGAAAACGATTCCGGCCCGATAGATTTTGGCGACATGATCTTTGCCGATCTTGGCAGCACGAGCCAGGCAGGAAGCGGCGGCAACGTCACGGTTGGCGAGACCGGTGGAAGCATCGACATCCAGAACGACGGCGGCCACCTTTACAACAGTCCGAACAATCTGACCGTGCTGAGCGTGGATGACATTAATTTCGGCTCTTCCATCCAGAACAGCGGCTCCGGCAACATCACGGCGGTGGCGGGCTGGGATGGCCAGACGATTAGTCCGTCGCAGCTGACCAATTTCGGCGTGTACGGCAACAATGGCGGCAGCATCGCCATCGGCGGTGGGGGCGCGACCGGCAACGTCGCGGTCGGCAGCGCCGGCGGCACGACGATCATGCTGACGGACACGATCGATGTTGAATCCGACAACGGCGTCGCCCAACTCGGTTACTCCGGCGCCGCTGCCGGCAATATCAACGTCGTGGCGCTTGGAAATGTCACGGTCGACGCGCTCAACGGCACTTATGCGCAGATCGGCAATGGCGGGAGCACCGTGGCGCTCGATGTTGGCGGCGATATCAATGTGACGTCGGGCGGCAACATCGTCGTCGAGGCCAATTCCAACGGCGGCGCGGCCGCCATCGGCAATGTCAGCGGCGGGTCGCAAAGCGGTGACATCACGGTCACGACGACGGCTGGGGGCTCGCTGGCGATCGAAGCGCTCGGCAGCTACGACGAAAACTTTAACGTCGCAAATGCCTTCATTGGCAATGCGTCGCTCTCCGACACTGCCGGTGGCGCCACGGGCAACATCACGATCGGCGCCGGTGCTGTCAGTCTCACCGCCAGCGGAGATGCTTCGCAGGCCTTTATTGGCGATGGGGGATTTTTCGAGTCGAACGGTACAACGGGCGGCAACATATTTGTGACGGCGACGAGCCTTTCGCTGGAAGCGAACGGGCCCAACGAGGACCTCAGCGAAGCGCGCATCGCGAACCGGGGCGACGGCCCGGTCAGCGGCAACATCAGCGTCGTCACGGCGAGCGACATCAATATCGACGCCACCGACGGAAATCTTGCTTCGATCGGCAACGGCGAATCCGGAACGGGAACGTCGAACGGAACGATTATGGTCCAGTCGGGAGGAAATATCTCGATAACGGCAGAGGACTCCGGACAGTCCCGGATTGGCGCGAGCATCGCGCCCGACACCGATATCGACGTTACCGCCGCGGGTGACATCACGCTTTCGGTCACCGGAACTCCGGATGAGAACGGTGCCGCAGGCCTGGCATTTATCGGTAGCTTCGCCGACGGTGAAGATGCTGTCGCGGGCAACGTCACCGTCGCATCGACTCAGGGCTCGATTTCGCTGGCGGCAAATGAAAACAATTCAAGTGTGTATATCGGGAATAGTTCGGGCACTTCCACAGGCGGCACGGTGACGGTATCGGCTGCCGATACTTTCAACGGTGCAATTCACCTTGTCGCCGGCGGTGCAAACTCGGACGTATATATCGGCAACAGCGGTGCCGAAGGACCGTCTTCCGGAAACATCATCGTGACGGCGGGAACCGGCCTCGGCCTGTCGGCGGATGGTAGCGGCAGCACGGTCCAAATCGGCAATGGCGGTCTGGATGCGCAGGGCGACGACACGGGCAATGTGGCCATAACCGTAACAACAGGGGGGATTGCCGCCACACTCAATGGAGACGGCAGCTTCATCCAGCTTGGCAATGGCGGAAACGGATCGACGGGAAGTGCTACCGGTGATACGTCGCTGACGGCAGGAACGAGTGTGCAACTCGCGGTCGGTGAAACCGCTGCCGATTCCGGATCCTATATTCAGGTTGGCGATGGTTCTGCTTTCGATGCCACCAGCGGTGGCGGGAATATCGCCGTCAATGCAACTTCGATGTCGACATCGAACTCGGTCGATTTCGTCGGCAACTCGCTCGACATCGCGCTGACAGGCGCAGGCAATAGCGTCGGCGCCAATAGCGAGTTGTTGGCAATCGTGAACGATCTTGCCATCAAGACGAACAATGGAAGTGCTTTTGTCTATTCCCCCCAAGCTGTTTCGTTGGGAGTTGGCGAAGACGGCATCGATCTCGGCACAGGAGGCTTGATACTCGCGGCAGGCGGTGCGGTAACTCAGACTCAGCCGATCAGCGCCGCCATTCTGGGTGTCTTTGCGACAGGCGGCGCCATCTCGCTTACGAACACGAACAACGCGATCACCTTGGCGAATTTGTCGACTTCGGGCAGCGACGATGCGGCGCTGTACGACACGACCGATCTGACGATGACGAGTGCAAACGTCGGCGGCGATCTTACGCTTCTGACCGAGGGCAATCTGACATTCGCAGGTTCTGCTTCGGCAGGCGGAGCAGTCTTGGCGGTTGCCGGCTGGGACGGCACGACCGTGAGCCCGGCGGCGCTCACGACGGGAACCGCTTACGGCAACAATGGCGGAAGCATCACGATCGGCGGCGAAGGCGCCGCAGGAAACGTCGATGTCGGCAGTGCTTCCGGGTCGACGACAGTGGCCGGCGACAATATCAGCCTCTCGGCGAACAATGGTTTTGCCCAGATCGGCTACAACGGCGCCGGCAGCGGCGCCGTCGATGTCGTCGCGTCGGGCAGTGTCACGCTGACAGCCGGTACGCAGAACGACGAATTCGCGCAGATCGGCAATGGCGGATGGGACACGTCCGGCGACGAAAGCGGCAACATCACGGTCGATGCAGCCGGCAACGTCGCGCTCAATGGCGGCTCCGGTCAGGAGACTTATGCGCAGATCGGCCATGGCGGCACGGCGAGCAATTCGAACTCGCAAGGCTACAACGACACCGGCCTGATCACGGTTGATGGCCAAGCGGTGACGCTTGCGGCGGGATCGTCGCAGGGCAGCTACGCCCAGATCGGCAATGGCGGATATCAATCCGGCCAGAACAGTTCCGGCACGCTGACGCTTGGCGGCGACATCAACGTCAATGCGACGAGCGCCGTCTCGCTCACCGGCAACGGCGAAGATGCCTACGCACAGATCGGCAATGGCGGCGACTTCGTCAATTCCGGTGCGGCGAACGACACCACCGGCACGACCTCGGGCAATATCGTCGTCTCCGTGATCGATGCGTCAAACCACACGTCGCCGGATCCCGTGACGGTGCAAGCGGGGAGCGGCGCCGATTCCTACGCGCAAATCGGCAATGGCGGGAATGGCGAGAATTCGCCCGCGGCGAACGCGACGGTTACGTTCAATGTCAGCGGAAACGTCACTATCAGCGATTTGACGCTGATCGGCAGCGACACCGGTCAGGACGGCTACGCACAGGTCGGCAATGGCGACGCAGCGGAAACCGGCACCGGGAATATCAGCGGCGACATCACGATCGGACAGGGCATCGTCGTGACAATCGACAACGGCACTGCGCCGGGCACCGATACGATGATCGGCAACGACACGGGTTTCGGCACTGTCACCGGAACGATCACGGGATATACGCCGGCGTCGACGAATCCCACCAACACGCCTGGTGGAAACGGCGCGGTCGCGACAACGACCCAGACGCAGATAACGCCCACCGATACGGACGTCAACGTCGTGACGGTGACTCCCGAAACGAACGACACCACCACCAACAATCAGCCGGCTCCGATCAATCAGCCGCCCGGTCCTCTCAACCAGCTTGCGGACAACGGCAACAGCGAAGGCACCGATCCTTCCGATGCTCTCACGTCGTCGCTCGGTCAATCGCTCGACGCGCGCGCCCACAACGCGCCAATCACGGTGGTGAAATCGATCATCCCGGGCGTTCTTTCGGAGGTGGTCATGAAAGATCCGCACGGTCCGCATGGTATTCCGCCGGCGGACGAGGATTACTCTAGCTGGGGTAACGAGGCCCTCTGGCAGTGGTAAACAGAACTCACATTCTTGTTGCGGCGCTTCTCTCTCTTGGGGCAGGCGCGGTGCTGTCGAACGCGTTTGCCGCCGATGTCGGCAAAAACCTCGCCGGAGAATCCTGCCGGAGCACGGGGCCGCTGACGCCGGATCAGCCCATGGCGATCGTGTGCGGCGGCGGCGATGCTGCAGTCGGGCAGATATCCTATGTCCCTGCGCCGCGGGATCAGGCGGCGCGGCGTGGGGCTCTCACGCAATATGTTCAATCGCAAAGTCAGGATATCGATTGCGGCGAAACGCAATGGACCGGCGCCTCGGCGCTTCGAATCTGCACGCTCAAAAGCAATGGCTGGCCACGCATCGTAATCGGCGTGGATTCGGGCGGAAAGCTTTATCGGGCGGAAGGCGCGCCGTCGTCGTTGCCGGCGCTGCAAGCTGCTATCGCGCAAGACTCGAATCAGGCAACGGCGCCTGCCGATGCCAGCGGCGCCCTCGCGGCCCTCAACGCGAAATTTCCGGCATCAGTTCTGCAGGCAGCGGCATCGGACTATGCCGCTTATCAGCAATCCATCGAATCCGCGCGTCTGGCCGGAGCAGCCGACAATTATGCCCTGGCGGAATCGAATTACCGGCAGGCGCTCGCCATCGAAGAGCACCTGTTCGGTGCGACCTCGATGATCGTCGGCCAATCTCTCGCGGATCTCGCGCTGCAGGTGAGCAATCAGGGCAGGTTCGAAGAGGCTGCAGCTCTGTTCCGTCGCGCAACGCCCATTATTGAAGGCGCTGCGGACAATGATGCGCGTGCGCGTCTGGAATCCTATCTTGCGCTGGATGCCGCCAACCAGCGCCATTATGCCGAAGCACTCCAGTTCGCCCAGCAGGCTACCGCCGCGCGGCGGGCCCAGATCGCAGCTGCCACGCAGGCCAATGTGCAATCGGGCGATGCGACGACGGCCATACCCGTCAGCCAGGGTGAGCTCGCTCATGCGTTGCGTATCGAAGCAGAAATGTCACTGAGACTGGGCGATCTGGCGGGCGCGAAGGCGGCGGCGGAAGAGGCGCTCTGGATCGTCACCGACGAGCCTGGACTGCCACTGTGGTGGCGCGCGGACACGATCTCGCTGGTCGGCGAGATCAATGAGCGTTCCGGGCGTGTGGTCGCAGCGGAGCACGACCTGATCGATGCACGCGATTTGAATCTGAAATTGTTCGGAACGACAGCCCCGACGGCATTGGCCGATCTCAAGCTGGGCGATTTTTATTCCCGCCAGCAGCTTTATCCGGCAGCGCTCACGGCGTTTCACGCGGCATTCGAGATCGCGGCGGACGATCCGGTCGCGCGTCGCGAAATCGCAGCCGACGATATCGTGGATTTCGCGTCGGCCGAACTGGCTGCGGGCGATGCTGCATCGCGCGACGGGGAAATATTCCGCGCGAGCCAGCTCGCGGCAACCGGCGTCGCCGATCAGACCATCGCGAGGGTTGCGGCGCGTGAAGCCGCCGGCAACGGCCCCTTGTCGGATATGATCGCGCAGGAACAAGCCGCCGAGCGCAGCCGCGATTTCGCGCGCGTTCAACTCGCAGCCGAATACGCAAAATCTGATCAGGAGCGCAGCCGGGATATCGAGCAAAAGCTGGAAGCCAACGCGAAGCTCGCATCGGCGAATGCCGACGGGTTGATGGTCAAGGTCCGCCAGAGCTTCCCGCAATATGCGAATCTTGCAGATCCGGGCGCCGCCGATCTCGCCGCCGCGCAGGTCCAACTTGCGCCCGGCGAAGCGCTGGTTTCGTTCGTGTTCGGACAGACATCCAGTTATGCGCTGGTGGTGCGCCCGCACGACTTCGAGGCCGTGCCTCTCGCCATTGGCGCAGATGCGCTCACGGCGGACGTCTCCGATCTGCGTCGCGCTTTCGTTCCTGCGCTGGGCCGTCTGCCGGAATTCGACTTGAAGAATTCCTATGCGCTGTATCAGGCGTTAATCGCACCGCTCCATTTCGACGGCGTCAACCATCTGGTCGTCGTTCCGGGACCGGTGCTTTCGAGCCTGCCTTTGGCGCTGTTGGTATCTGAGCCGCCGGCGGCGCGCGACTATCAGCATGCGGCGTGGCTGATCCGGAAATACGCTCTGAGCGAAGTACCGTCGCCGCGCGCCTTCGTTGCGCTGGCGAGCGAGAGCGCACACCGGCCGCCCGCGTCGCGGCCGTTCCTCGGTCTCGGCGCGCCTTCTTTCGCGGGCGCTAATGGTCCGGCAGGGGCCAAGGCGCTCGCCGATCTGACGGCGTCGTGTCGCGAAGCCGGACCGGTCTCGGCCGATCTCCTACGCGCATTGCCGCCGCTGCCCGGTTCGGCGCATGAGGTGCAAACCATTGGCGCGCGGATCGGTGGGAGCGGTGCAGATATTCTTCTCGGCGCGGAGGCGACGGAAGCCAATTTCCGCGCTCAGCCGCTCGATCAGTTCGCGGTTGTCTATTTCGCAACACACGGCATCCTCCCCGGCGAGCTTCATTGCGAGGGCGAACCGGCTCTGGCGCTGTCGCCGCCCGCCAGCCCGGCCGCCACCACCGCAACCGACGGCATGCTCCAGGCGAGCGAGATTGCGCAGCTCAAGCTCAATGCCGATCTGGTCGTGCTGTCTGCCTGCAACACGGCCGAGTCCGCGGATGGACTTGGAGGTGGTGCCTTGCAGGGACTTTCGGACTCGTTCTTTGCGGCTGGCGCGCGCGCGGTCCTCGCGAGTCACTGGGAAGTGCCGTCCAACGCCACGGAAACTTTGATGATCGGCGTATTCGATCCGGCCAATCGCGCCCGAGGATTGGCGCAGAGTCTGCGCCAATCCCAGCTCGCATTGATCGCCAAGGCCACGACGGCGCATCCGTTCTATTGGGCCGCGTTCACGATCATCGGGAACGGCGAAAGCGGCACGGCGCGCACCGCGCAATTGACGACGGCAGGGCAGTGATGACCATGCGACGGATATTATTCGGGCTTCTGTTTGTTCTCGTGCCGCTTTCGGCGGCGAACGCCGCGCAATACGTCGTCGTTGAGGCCCGCGGCGTCGCGATCGCCGTTGGCAGCATCGTCGATCCCACCAAACCCCTCGTACTCAAGCAAGGTCAGCACCTGACGCTTGTTTCCGACAGCGGCCAGACGATCAAACTCGACGGCCCTTACCAGAAGGCGCCTGCGGCAGAGCAGGGCGTCCAACTCGCAGCCGCATTTACCGGCCTCGTCACAGAACGCAACGCCCGGATGGGCGAAATCGGAACTACGCGCGGCGCCGTGCCGAAAGCGCTGCTTCCTGCGCCCTGGCTGATCGATGCGACAAGTTCGGGTGGCGCCTGCCTGCTTCAGGGACAAGCGCCCGTGCTTTGGCGTCCGACGGCCGCCTCGCCGGTGGATGTGATCATCACGCCGTCGGACCGCAGCTGGCGCGCGCAGACCAAATGGTCGCCTGGGGCTGACAGACTCAGGCTGACAAGCGATCTCGGCGTCCACGGCGATGCGTCCTACTTCATTTCGCTGAACGGGTCGGAAGTCGCCATCACCATTTCGTCCGTACCGTCGGTCCTTTCGACCGACCAGATGCGCGCGGCCTGGATGATACAGAAGGGGTGCGACCGGCAGGCCCAGGCATTGCTCCGCGCCTCAAAATGAACGAACCGTCCAAGTCTCGCGCGCGCGGTCTGCTGCGCGACCGACGGTTCACATCGATTCTCGCGCTTCTGGCCATTTCCCTTCTGTCGGCCCTCACTGCGGTCGTTCTTGTCGACAACATTCTCGTGTTGCAAAGCGTCGACAATTTCATTCAGGATCGCGAGATCACGCTGGAGTCCGCGCGCACCGCGACCGATCAACGCGTCGTGATTGTCGCGCTAGATGAAAATACGCTAAGCGGATTCAGTTACAGATCTCCGATAGACAGGGAATTTCTTGCGAAATTGGTCGCGCGCATCGATTCTGCACATCCGCGTGCCATCGGCATCGATGTCCTGTTCGACCAGTCTACCGAACCGAAAAAAGATGCCGATCTCGCGCTTGTATTGGGCAGTGCGAAATCGCCGCTAGTCATCGCCTATACGGAAGAGCCGAACAACGTTACACCCAAGCAGCTCGCCTATCTGCGTTCTTTCGTGCCGGATCGTTTTCGAGCGACTCCGGATCTTCCACGCGATCAGTACGGAACGGTGCGAACCGTTCATCCTGGCATGAGGGAAACCAGCGGGCGATATCTATACAGCTTCGAACGCGCTCTGGCCGCCAAATGGGGGGTACAATCCCCCTCGCACGCAGTTCCGATCGTTTGGCACCGGCCGGCCGAAGACGACAAGAACAACTACTACGAGACCTCGGCGAAGGTCGTGGCTGCTTATTCGCCCGCGGCATTTGCGCTTCTGGGGCCCGCATTGTTCAAAGACAAGATTGTACTGCTGGGCTCAGATCTCAGCATCGTAGATCTTCACCGAACGCCGTTTTCATCGGTGTCCGACGCCGGAAATATGCCAGGCGTGATCATTCATGCTTACGGTCTTTCCACGTTGTTGGACGGCGCGGTATCGCCGTATGCGACGTGGCGGGTCAATTTCTTCATTGCTCTTGCGCTGGCCATGATCGGCGCAGTACTCGGCATACTGAATTTCCATCTTTTACCCCGTCTGACGGCGCTCGTCCTGATCCTTGCCGCGTATCTGGCGAGCAGCGTTTATTTGTTCCACTATGGCCACCTTCTCGTCGGCCTGTTGGCTCCCGGCCTCGCCATGATTGCAAGCTTCTCCGCTATGGATTCGCTCACCGGCCGCGATGCCCGAAAGCAACGACAGTTCATTCAAGGTGCGTTTTCGCGTTATGTATCTCCCAAGGTGGTCGAGGCGTTGATCGAAGATCCGTCGCGCATGTCGCTGGAAGGCGAGCGCCGCGAAATGACTTATCTTTTCACCGATATCGCAGACTTCACGACCATGTCGGAGAAGATCGACTCGAAGGACCTGGCCCGTGTGCTGAACGCTTATTTCGAGGGCGTGACGGCCGTCGTGCTCAGGCATGACGGGATGCTGGACAAATTTATCGGCGATGCGGTGTTTGCAATCTTCAACGCGCCGGTCGATCTGCCCGACCACGCGGGCCATGCCGTACGCTGCGCGATGGAGATCGACGATTTCTGCGAGAAATTCCGCAAAGAACAGAATACCGCGGGCCTCGACCTGGGCATCACGCGCATTGGCGTTCACACCGGTACAGCCGTCATCGGCAATTTCGGTTCCAGCTCGCGCTTCAACTATACCGCGCAGGGCGATGCGGTGAACACGGCTGCACGCCTGGAAGGGCTCAACAAGGAGTTCGGCACACACATCTGCGTCAGCGGCACGACCAAAGTGCTTTGCAACGGTATAGAATTCCGACCTATCGGATCGGTTGTCCTCAAAGGCAAAGCCCAAGCCGTCGACGTGTGGGAGCCGCTCCATCCGGGCGCAATGACACCCGCGCAGCTCGAGCGCTATCGCGAGGCGTTCTCGCGTCTGCACGAGCCGACGGCCGACGCGCTCGAGCTTCTCGAGGCTCTGGCAGTCGAATTGCCGAATGATCCTTGCGTACGACACCATGTGCGTCATTTGCGCAAGGGGCTGCGGGGCATGGATCTCGTGATGACGGAGAAATAATGATCGCCACATTCGTCATCACGCTGCTTCTGCTGGCGGCGCGCCTGTTCGGCGCTCCGTTCGTCAAGGCTTATTCGCCCGGTCATGTCGAAGCGGTCATGCACCTGCTGACGGTCGCATTGATCATCTGTGCGGCCGTTCTCTTCGATCGGCTGGGACGCCGCTTCTATTGGCAAGGTCATGTCAAGAAGCGACGCGGGCGCGACACGCCCAGGCTGGTGATGGACCTGGTCACCGTCTTCATAATCGCGATGGCGCTGGCGATCGGTTTATGGTGGCAGGAAGACCTCACGCTCACCGGTATTGCCGCCACCAGCATCGGCGTGGCCGCCGCCATCGGCGTAGCGTTGCAGGCCGACATTCAGGACGTGTTCTCGGGCCTCGCGATGAACTACGAGGACACCTGCGCGATCGGCGACTGGGTGACGGTTCATTCGCAGGACCTCAAGGAGCCCGTTTTCGGTCGGGTCAGTGGCCTCAGTTGGCGCAGCACGTTCCTGACACTGGAGGACGGTTGCAGGGTCAGTATTCCCAATCACCTGTTCACATCGAACCCGGTCGTCAATCACAGCCGACCCCGTGGCGCCAAGCAGCTCGACGTCGATATCAGGCTCGATGTTCGCGTGCCGGCCGACCGCGTAATGGACATGCTGCTGGGCGAGGCGTTCAAGGCTGTCCGCAAGCCCGGTCTCGCGCGCAAACCGGAGCCGGAAGTGCTCTTGAAGGCGCTGACCGACGATGCGGGCGTCTATTGCGTCCGCTTCTGGTATTACCCCGATCAGATAACCCAGTGGCCCGCGAAATCCATTGTGCTCCTGGCATTGCAGGACGTTGTCTTGCAAAACGATTTGCCGACGCCTGTCCAGCAAGTCGAGATGACCCAGCCCCCCAATATGGATTTCACGTTGGGATTGCAGGAAATTCACGACGGGTTGAGCCACGCGGTTCTGTTTCGCAATGCGCTCAACCAGGAACAGCGCGAGTTGCTCGCATCGCGCTGCAAAGCTGTGGAATTTCCGGCCGACAGTGTGCTGATGAAGCAGGGCGATGCGGCCGACGCGATGTACATTGTGCTGGAGGGCGCCATCAGCGTGACGATCGGCGCCGAGCCGGCCGAACGGCAGGAAGTCGCGATCAGTGCCACCGGCGATGTGGTAGGCGAGATGTCGCTGATGACGGGCGCGCCGCGCACGGCGACCGTGACGGCATTGACACGGGTGCGTGCGATCGAGATCACCAAGCAGGCAATTGAAGATCTTCTCAAATCGACGCCGGAGCTTCTGCAGCGCTTCAGCCGCGTGCTGGCGCAACGTCAGCTTGAAAACCAGTCGATCGCTGCGCGCAGGCTGGACTCAGGCGCCGTCGAAGGAGATATCCTTGCGAAGATGCGGAACTTCTTCTCTCGGGCATTCGGATTGAGCTGAAATCAGAACAAATACACCGCCGCATAAATCATCCCGACATAGGTCAGCTGATGGATGAGCTGGTCGCCGCCGAAAATCGCCCAATAGAGACTGTTCTGATCGTTAAGGCGTAGCGAGCCGTCGAGACGCGCTTTGGCGTAATCGGTGTGGTAGTGGATCAGAAATTCCGCAATGACCAACGTCGCGATTGTTGCCGGCGTGTGCGTGAGAACCCATAGGGCAGGCACCGAGCCCACCATATGCAGGCCTGCATGCAGCAACCCGGCAGGATGCAGATATTTCCCCTTGAAGCGGATTTGATCGTAGGTCTGCAGGAGAAAATCGCACACAAAATGCTTGATCTGGAACACGAACAACGACAACAAGATCAAATAGGCTGGCACCACGGCGCTGGCATCCCCTGTTGACTTTGCCCGCTCTCAAGGCGGGGCATTCCAATTCGATAGGCGGAATATGCGCGGAACCGGCGCGCCCGAACCGAGTCGTTGTAATATACGTCAGGTGGTCGTGAATAAAGGCTTGGCGGCGCGGCTCTGTGATCGATTGCATGTCTTGCCGGGCGCATTAAATATAAAAGCCGTATAAACAAAGGGCCATCTCGTGCCTCAAGACGCGCGCATCCCCGCTAGACTAGGCGTGGGAAGGCGCGAACCCTCAATATGTTGAAACAGAATGGATCGAATGTCGTGCGGGTGAGTTGTTACATCGGGCGGGTGTGTAGGAATACCCCAAATACCCGCCAATCGGAAAAACGAGCCTTATCAAGCTGTGCGGACAGCAACGATTCGCGCGGCCATCTGATTTGCTTCGCCTTGGGCACTTTACCGATGATTGCCTCGTTGAGGAGATCGAAATGCGGCCTGAAACGCTACTCATCTGGCTCGTGGTCGGCGCTGTCGCCGGCTGGCTGGCAAGCACTCTTGTCAAAGGCGGTGGCCTCGGCCTCATCGGTGACATGGTGGTCGGCGTTTTGGGCGCGTTCATCGGCGGCTGGCTTTTACCGCGTCTCGGCATTCACATGGGTGTCGGTCTGGTGAGCGTCGTCATCAGCGCGACGATCGGCGCGATCGTTTTGTTGCTGCTCCTGAGGCTCGTCAGGCGCGCGTGACGCCGCGAAGCACGGCGTAGGCAATGCGCCAAGTTTGCAGAACGAAGTTCGTTGCGATGCCGTGCATTTGCCCGGCGGGCGGCGACAAGAGGAATTAAGACATGCATTCGATTCTAAAAGGCACTGTCATCACGCTGGCTCTTGCGGGCGCAACGCTCGCGACGGCGGGCTCGGCGGCTGCACAGGGTTACAACGACAACGGCCGAGTCGGCGTCCAGGTTGGTTTCGGCGATGTTGCCGTCGGTTATCGCGACGGCTATTGGGACAGAAACCATCATTGGAATCGCTGGAGCCGTCATCACGATTACCGCGTCTATCGCGGGCAGCAAGGGGCAATCTATAACGACTGGAATCACGACCGCAACGGCGGCGACGGCTGGATCCAACCCGCAGTCGGCATCCAGGGCGGCTATGGCGGCGGCCCGGGCGTCGTCCAGATCGACTTTGGAACGATCGCTTTCGGCTATCGCGACGGTTATTGGGACAACGGTCATCAGTGGCATCGCTGGCACAATGACGGCGAATACCGGAATTATCGCGATCATCAGGGCAGCAACTATCACGACTGGAATCACGACCGCGATCACGACATGGGCTGGCAGCGCTGAGCGTTCCGGTCGGTTGACGCAATTTACGAACCCGGCGCACGGTTTGTGCGCCGACGGTGATGCGGGAGGGGAGATTTCTTCCTTCCCGCGCATCAGTCCGCGGACGCAGCGGGGTCCCGAACAGAGGTGCGTTCGTGAGTCCCGAAAATCCGAATAATTCCTCCCTGCCGGCGCCGGCATCTTCCCAGGCGGCTTCCCGGTTTCAGCACGATCTCGTCGCACTCATTCCGCATCTGCGGGCGTTCTCCCGCGTGTTGTGCGGCCGGCGTGCCATTGCAGAAGACATGGCCCAGGAGGCGCTCGCCAAGGCATGGCGTGCGCGGGAGCGATTCGAGCCCGGAACGAATTTGAAAGCGTGGCTTTTCACCATTCTGCGCAACGAGTTCTATTCGCATGCGCGGCGCGCCTGGCGCGAAACCCACTGGGACGACGATCTGGGCGATAACATTCCGGCACCCGCGCGCGAGCAGGAATGGGCGATGGAGCTTTCCGATGCGGCGCGTGCCCTGAACGCATTGCCTGACTGCCAGCGCGAACCGTTGATCCTGGTGGCCGCGGGGGGCTTGTCTTACGAAGAAGCCGCCGGCATTTGCGGCACGCCGATCGGCACGACGAAAAGCCGGGTCGCGCGCGCGCGCGCGGCAATGACCAAGAGCCTTGCCGGTCCCAAGCCATTGCCTCCGCGTCCTGCACTCCGCACGTTGGGGGTCAGCGACGATCTTCTGGCGCAGTTGAGCGTCCTTGCGCGGCGTGGCGCGTATAGCGCCCACGGGAATGCGTGACGGAGCCTGAACTTGCGCCGGGGTAGGGCGGCGATGGAGCGGCGATGCTCAACTATCGCGGGTTTCGTTGCCGCCCGCCAAAACTGGATCGCGGACGGTATCCCGTGTAGGACATAACCCATGGCGACACGCACGCTCACCAAGCAGGTCACGTTCCGCCGGCCGTTTCTACTGGCGGGCTTCGAAGCCGTGCAGGCTGCCGGCACTTACACAATCGATACCGATGAAGAATTGATCGAGGAACTGACATATCCCGTGTGGCGGCGAACGGGGATGACGCTTCAACTGCCCCGCGCCGGCGCGACGGAATTCGTACCGGTCGATCCCGAGGAACTGAGCAGAGCGTTGTTGCGCGACGGCGCCCAGGCCGAAACCGCCAAAGTGCTGGAGGCGAGGACGGCGCACCGAAAGAACAAGCGGGACGCACTGGATATTGACCGCGTATTGGGCAAACGGAGCTGACGCCATGAACATCACGATCTACCATAATCCGGGTTGCGGAACGTCTCGCAACACGCTCGGTGCCATTCGCGCTGCGGGGCATGAGCCCGTCATCGTCGAATACCTGAAGACACCGCCGACGCGCGACGAGCTCAAGTCCCTGATCGCCCGCATGAGCGTTCGGACGCGGGCCGTCGTTCGAACCAAGGAGCCGCTCTTTCGCGAGCTGGGACTTGACGAGAAGGATGTGGGCGACGACGAGTTGCTGGACGCCATGATCGCACATCCGATTCTGATCAATCGTCCGATCGTCGTGACGGAACGCGCGGTGCGATTATGCCGCCCGAGCGAGACTGTAAAAGAACTGCTCGAAGAAAGCGTGCGTGCCCCATGAGCGATACTGCATTCCGCTTGAGCCGGCTCTATGCCGAAGGTTGGAACGTCGCAAACAAATTATCGTCGGAGGAAAGCAGCGATTTCGACGCACAGAAAATGGCGGCGCTCAATCCCTATCCCGTCGATCCCGAGCGCGCGAAATGGAGCGAAGGTTTCTCGGCATTCATGAAAAAGAGCATGAGCGCCTGAGTTTGGGATTCGTCGACAAGTGCGCATCAATCAAGTCGCGCCCTCGCGCGCGCCTGCATTTCCGCGGATTTGTTGGCGATTTCGATGAAGGTTGCATTTTAAAGCTTCTGAGACTATATGAGCCTCCAGCGACGGCGTTCCGTCAGTTGAAGCGCACTGTTGTAAACCCGACTCGCATTGTGCGCGCCTGGACGAGACAGCCTAACTTCCTGAATTGATGGTTGAGACCGCAGCATGCGTCTGGGCATTTGCTCAGGCGAAACCCGATGCAATCAGGAGCAATCATGGCTACGGGAACAGTAAAATTTTTCAATGCGACCAAGGGTTTTGGATTCATTTCGCCGGAAGGCGGCGGCAAGGACGTGTTCGTCCATGCGACTGCAGTCGAACAGGCCGGCATGCGCAGCCTTTCGGAAGGTCAGCGCGTAACGTTCGACATTCAGCCGGACGCGCGTGGGTCGAAGGCCGTCAATCTGGCCACAGCCTAAATTAAATATCGAACTGTCGACAGCGGGGGCGTAAGCTCCCGCTGTCGGTATTCACCGAAGACAAGTCTCACAAGATGAGGCGCGCTGGATCCTATGACATACGACGATCAATTCGAGAATCTTCTCCAGGAACGTGAGGCCGATTGCGCTTCCGAGAGATCGCGTTCCGATATTCCCTATGTGGTCGACCTGATCCGGGTGCTGCACACGCAGCCGGCCGGCCTGCGCCGCTGGTCGGTGATGCGCGCGATCCGCAAAAATCGCGAGATCAGCAATCGCCCGATCCCCCAGAAATTCGAGGACGAGGTCGAGCGCGCATTTCGCAAGTTCTGCGCCGACGCCGATCCCGCCCGCAACGGTGGTCGTCCGCCTGAGACCGCTTTGTTCTTCAAGCCCAAGGAAAAGGCCGGTGAGGTCTGGGCAATTTTGTCCGGCAACGCGGAAGCCTGGCTGAAGGGCGAACGTAACGACATGCATCAGCCCGCGCCCGCAAATGTCGATCAGCGCGATGCGCCGCAGGCCCCACCCAAGTTCGGGATGACCGGCTGACCTTGCGGTCTTTCAAGACCGCGGAGAATTGCCATGGCAATTGACAGGCCGTTGTCCGAGCATGAAGGCGCGCTCTTCGATGCCATGCGCGTATTCGGCGTAACGCTGCTCGATATGGGTGCCGACAAGAACGCGCTCAATGGCAGGCTGTCGGAAGCGATGGCCGCTGCCGAAAAGCTGGGCAACAAGAACGGCGCCCTGTTGCTCGAATTTCTGATCCGAGCGCTTTTCCCCACACCGGAACCCGCGCCCAAGCCGTCATTCCGGGTCGTCTAAGTCCCGCGAGTCACGGCTCGATGAACTGGTAGTCCGCATGAATGCGGCCATCGGGTGCGAGAAACAGAAAATCGAATCCGACCGACGCCACGTCGCCTCCGCTTGCGGGAACCATGGTCCAGTTGAACCGGACGGTGTCGTGATGGCTGTCGACATTGTCGATTGCGCGAAAGACGAACTGTCCCGTGCCCACAAATCGCGCATGGGCCGAGGCAACGCGCATTGCAATGGCGTCATGGCCGCGCGCTTCCAGTGTGCTCGTGAAGTGCGCGCCGTCTTCCGTCCATAGCGCCGCAATCTTCTGCCGGCGCGCATTTGCGTCCTGCTCGTTCCACAGCGCGACGTAGTTTTCGACCAGGTTCTTGATATCGCTCATGACAGGCTCCCGTGTTTGACGGGCGAAGGATGACGCGCCCGGGGTATGCCGTCGATTACGTCACAGGTAACAAAAATGCCGCGCAAAAGCAGTCAGCGCTGTACTGCCCGCGCGGCCGCCGCGTGCACCGACTCCGCCGTCGCGGAATCGGCTGGGTAGAAGCATTCGAGCGCAATTTCCGACAGCGTGATGTCGAGCGGCGTGCCGAAAACCGTGGTCGTCGTAAAGAACGAGAGCAGACCGAATTCGGTCATGACGCGAAACGGCACCACAATATCCGGCGGCCCGTGTCTGCCATGGCGCCCGTCGCTGCTGGGCGCGGGATAGCCCGACAACTCCCGCATCAGCTCAATCAAGATGGCATCGCCGCTTACATCGATCTGTTGCATCAGGCGCGCCAGGAGATGTGCGCGCCATTCGACCAGATTGGCGACGCGCGGAGCCATGCCTTTGGGATGAAGGCTGAGCCGCAGCGCATTGACCGGCGGTTTCATCAACTCGGGCGCGACATCTACATAGAGTTCTTGCAGCGCGCGATTGCTGGCAACGATGTTCCAGTGCCTGTCGACGGCGAAAGCCGGATAGGGCTTGTGGCCTTCCAGAACGAGGTCGATCGCCGTGCGGGCCGGCGTCATGGCGGGATCGTCGATCGGACGCTCGCGGAACACGGGAGCATATCCCGCGGCGACCAGGAGCGCGTTGCGCTCGCGCACGGGAATCGAAAGCTGTTCGGCCAGACGCAGGATCATCTCCCGGCTCGGCTGCGAGCGGCCCGTCTCGAGAAAACTCAGATGGCGCGCGGAGATCTCGGCATTGCAGGCCAGATCGAGCTGGCTCATGCGCCGGCGTTGGCGCCATTCGCGCAAATGAGCGCCGGCAGATCGCGGTTGAGCCGTCATGTACCCACGATAGGGATTTTGGCGGAGGAATTCCATTACCTCTGAGGTAGTGGTCCGCCATTACCTGACGCGTAATCGACGCTGCGGGACCTTACACGACATCATTCCGGCCAGTTATGAAAGGAAATGCCATGGACAGACGCAGTATCTTGCAGAACGTCGCAGTCGGAATGGGCATTGCTGCGGCCGGTGGCCTCGCGGTAGGCGATGAAAGCAGTGCGCGCGCACAATCCGCGCCGCGCGGTTCCCATATCGAGGCTGCGGACGGCGCCGAACTCTATTTCAAGGATTGGGGCGCTGGCCGGCCCGTCGTGTTCGTACACAGTTGGGCGGCCAATTCCGACATGTGGCAATATCAGATGGCGCCGCTTTCGAGTGGCGCGCGCTGCATCGCCTATGACCGCCGAGGACACGGACGGTCGAGCCAGCCGGGACACGGTTACGATTACGATACACTGGCCGACGACCTCGCAGCCGTGATCGAGCGTCTGGACCTCAAGGACGCGGTGCTTGTCGGTCATTCGATGGGCGCGGGTGAAATTGTCCGGTATCTCACGCGCCATGGCGCCGGGCGCGTCTCGCGTATTGTCCTGGTAGCGCCCGTCACGCCGTTTCTTCTGCAGACTGCGGACAATCCCAACGGCGTGCCTGCTGCTGCGTTTCAGTCGTTTCGGGCCGCATGGTGCCAGGATTTTCCCAAATGGCTGTCGGACAATTCCGGGTCGTTCTTTGTCGACGAGACGTCCCAGGCATTGCGGCAATGGCTGATGAGCATGCCCGCGCAATGCGCGCTGAAGGCCGTGATCGAATGCAACAAGGCCTTTTCGGAAACGGACTTTCGCGAAGAGCTGCCGCGTGTCGGGATACTGACATTGATCATTCAGGGCGACAAGGATGCGTCTGCACCGCTGGACCTGACGGGCCGCAGAACTGCACAGTTGATCCCGCGCGCCGAACTTCGCGTCTATGAAGGAGCGCCACATGGCCTGTTCGTGACTCACATGGCGCGGTTGAATGCCGATCTTGCGGCATTCATTCACGCCTGAGCGTTCACACCCGCACGGCCAGCTTGCCGCGGTTCTTGCCGGCGAACATTCCGGCAAGCGCCTTCGGCATGTTCTCGAAGCCTTCGACGATATCGACGGGGGCCTTGAGTTTGCCGCCAGCAAGCCATTTTCCGAGTTCGGCTTCGGCGTGCTGGCGGCGATTGTAGAAATCCATCACCACGAAGCCCTCCATGCGAATGCGCTTGGTAACGAGGAAGCCCGGAACGCCAGCCGGCCCTGCGGCCGGCGTCGTGGCGTTATATTGCGAGATGTTTCCACAGCACACGACGCGGCCGAACAGATTCATCCGCGCCAGCGCCGCATCGAGAACATCGCCGCCGGTGTTGTCGAAATAGACATCGACGCCTTCGGGGCAAACGGCTTTCAGCTGGCGATAGATGCCGCCGGCCTTGTAATCGATGGCGCCATCGAAACCGAGTTCGCCGGTGAGCCACGCGCATTTCTCGGCGCCGCTTGTCGTGCCCACGACTTTGCAGCCCGCAAGTTTCGCGATCTGACCCGCGATCGAGCCCACTGCACCTGCAGCGCCCGACACAAGCACCGTCTCTCCGGGGCGCGGCCGACCCACATCGAGCATGCCGAAATAGGCGGTGAGGCCGGTGATGCCGAGAACACCCAGAATGTGCTCCGGCTTGTGCGCTTTGTTCTCCCTGATCAGCTTGTTGGCGGGCAGGGCGATAAATTGCTGCCAGCCAAATTCGCCGCTGACAAGGTCCCCCGGCGCGACTTTATCAGAATTGGATTTAACGACTTCACCCAACCCCCAGCCGGCCATGATTTCGCCGGGTTCGAGCTGCGCGCGATAGGTCCGCCCTGCCATCCAGGCGCGGCTGGCGGGATCGATGGAAAGGAGAGTCGTGCGCACGAGCGCTTCGCCCGGACCTGGTTCCGGCATGGCCGCGTCATGCGGCTCGAAATGTTCTGGTCCCACCGCGCCATTCGGTTTGCGGGCATAAATCCATTGCTTGTTGACCGTCATGGGGTTCTCCGTTTTGTGGGTTCGCGCTGCATCCAGGGAAACATCAGGCCTACGGGAATGGTCCACAACGTTCCCGCCAATGCGTAATAGAGAAATGCGACGAACCAGTTGGCGTGCGGCAGCACATGAAAGGCGACACCCATCGCGAGCAGCGCATAGATCGGCAGCCAGATCAGGATGACGACGGTGCCTATCAGTTTCTTGATGCTGGGGCTCATGGATTCCCGAGACCGGTGACTTTTCGTCAGCGCGCTTCAAGCATACAAGTTCTGCGCGCGCCACAATAGAGCCCGAATTTGCGCACAGCGTCGCTCACATCGATCCGCGACTGCCCGAATCCGGGACGCGTGAATTGTCCTCTTCGGTCCGCCGGCGGGTCTCAAGTTCTCGGGGAGGAGAACCATGTCAACGACTCAAGCCATGCGGCCCGCGCGTTCATCGCGCACGCCAAATGTCCTGA
>Ga0302325_10005661_pt1 | contig 28343 bp, 29 predicted proteins | sample Palsa_T0_2_FD_201948 | JGI IMG/M metagenome (GOLD analysis project Ga0302325, IMG submission 201948) | Peat permafrost microbial communities from Stordalen Mire near Abisko, Sweden - Palsa_T0_2 | ecosystem: Environmental > Terrestrial > Soil > Palsa > Peat permafrost | place: Sweden: Abisko...
CCTGCGGGACTAGTCTTCTCTTCCGACCTCCAACCCAGGACTGACGTCCTGGGCTACTTTCAGGTCGTCCCTTCGGGACTGGATATCAAGGCTGGCTGAGGAGCCTGGCACCCTTGCTCATAGGGAGCGTAACCGAGGGATCTGCATTTCGGTCAATCTCCAATCAAACGCCAAAGGAAGCAGCTCTGGCGCCTGGCTCTGCAGCCGCGCTCTATTGACTATAGCTCTCGGTGCTATACCTTGCCTCCACAGGAGAACGAGGATGCCTAAGCGTTATAGAAGCGGTGTGAGGGGGTCGATTCACGAAACGGCGGCTGATGTTTATGCGGTCGGTGGTATGGACCAGAAGACCATGCGCAAGTTCGATGTCTGGTGTCGAGAAAAAGGGTCTTGAGGTGATTGCCTGAAACTCCCCTAGACCGTGATGCTTTCGTCTTCAGGGCTGTCAAGCATGATGGTGACTCGCCTCGGCAAGGTTCTCAGGACTGCATCCCTGCGCTTAGGTTTTACGGCAACCGCGACGGGTGGCGCTAAGCGAAGCTCTCCAGCGGCAATGACGTGGACAAATCCTTTACTTTGAAGAACGGCGCGCAGCTTGTCGTATTCACGTATCGCATCGCCCTCATAGTCCCTGCAACTCCATACCATCACGTCACGCCGTGCCTGATTCAGATCGATATCCCAGGTTCCATGGAACTGTATGACAACAAACGACTCTGGGGGAACAGGAGTCAGTACGAGCGTGAAGTACTCCGTCTGCTGCTTCATCTGCTCTTCGATAACCTTGGTCTTGTAGAAGACTTCTACCATCGTGTGCCTCATTGTGCTCTTCCAGCTTAACCCAGTCCGTGGCAAGAACCGCTGGATATGCTACGTTCCCAGCTCTCTTGTCAGCTTGCCGGTCCGGTTTTTGTCCTTCTCCACCTTTGTATTGCCCTCGTCAACGCCATCAACTCGGAGCATACTCAATATATGCGCGCGCAAAACATACCTTTATGTGACTGCCATCATGTCAGGATGCGACCTGAGGATTCATCTCATTTGTCCGGTATCGTTTTCAAATGTGCATCCTTAAACAGCCGGGGGCGCTACTACAGAGAGCAATACGGCTATTTCAGCTTGGTTCCGGGACCCCTGGCAGGAAAAGAACAAATGGACACTGCCAATCGCTGCGCGAAGGTCTGTCCCAAAAAACGACATGCCCGCTCTTTCATGGCGATTACACGACCTAAGAATTCCTCCCCTGAAGCCAGGGGTCTCTGGTGCTGGCACTGCTATGAGTGCGATCCGAGCAAGTAACTGAACGAAACAAAATGTGGGAAAGCACAGGCGAACAGATGGAAGACTTAAAAGGAAGGGTCATCCGGAGTGGAGCGTTTGGTGGCTATGAAGTGACCGGGTGGAGGCATCAGGAGGATGCGAGCTGGCATGTGAAAGTTTGGCTTGCAGGCCGTCCGAGTGACTGGATTGGCTACACGGTGAAAGGCGGGGCTTTCGAGTTGAAGGTGCTCGCTCAGCCCAAAAAAGAGGCAATCTTGCGAATCATCGCGGAATGGGAAGTCGAATCGTTGTGCCCGTAGTCTAATACTGAACCGGCCACGCATTGAGCACTGCTCTGGCATCGCGTGCGATGAGCCCGAAACCTTTATCGCTGGCTTCCCCGGCAATTCTCTCCAGGCGGGCACGGCCCAGCCTTTCTTCACCTGACCGGCCTTCGACCTCGCCGAGCGCCATGCCTTGTTTGTATTCGTATTCGAAGTATCCACACTTGCGCGCGAGGGAAAGCGACGATTCAAGATCTTCCTTGGCCCTCATTGTCGACCGTCGATCCGGCGGCCTTTGCTGTGCCACTTTGACTCGGGCCGAAGTAGCCGACATATCGAAGGTCAGGGGAAGATTCGACGAGCCTCGCGCCAGGGCGCGGGCTTGATCGATGGCAGCTTGCGCCTCCGCGATTTTGCTCTGAGCCAGCAAACTACGCGCTTCAACCTCATTGGCCGCAGCTTCATCTGCAGCCGATTTGTCGGCATGAAACTGTTGTGCGCTGGCGGCGGCAATCTTTTCCGCTTCGGCCGGCCTGTGCTCTTCGAGATCAAGGATCGCAAGATAGAGGCGGCTCTCGGCTGCATTGTGCTTTTCGCCCAGCTCATCCCGGATGGCCAAGGCCTCTTCCTGCTTCTCCCGGGCTGCGTCCAGCTTTCCCTCCGCCCGCAAGATCTCGCTCAGGCCGGAAAGGTCGTACGCGATGCCGCGCTGGTATCCAATCTTGCGCTTGATTGCCAGGGCCTCGTCGAACTTCTTTCTGGCGCCTTCCAGATCGCCTTGCTCGTAAAGCAGAATCGCCAGATTGCCAAGAGCCGTACCCATTGCCCTTTGATCCCCAACCTCCGCGAAAATCTTCAGGGACTCTTCATTCAATCGTCGGGCCTCGGCCAGATTGCCCAGCGCATCCTCTACATTGGCAATGTTGCCCAGCGCTCCCGCAGTGTTGATCTTCGAGCCCACCTCTCGTTCGATTTCGAGATATTGTTCATCGAGCGCCTTTGCGCCTCTCAGGTTGCCCCGTTCATAATGCGCCATGGCAAGACCGTTGACTGACATTGCCAGAGCCCGCCTGTCGCCAATCCGGCGGAAGATCGCGATGGCTTCCTGATAGCTTTGCTCTGCTTGGGCATAGTCCCCATGTTCTAACTGTGCGCCGCCAACCAGCTGCAGCGCTGAACCCACTCCTTGCAAATCGCCGGCCTGGGAAAAGATTCTCTTCGCTTCGAGCAAACCCGCGGTGGCTTCTTCTGCTTGCCCCAGGCGTCGCATTGCCCAGCTTTTCTTGATCCACGCACGGGCTACCAGCAGGCGCTCCCCAAGAACTGCTCCGTTTCGGATAGCCCGTTCCGAACATTCGAGTTCTTGCTTGAAGTCTCCAAGCGATGCTGCAGCGTCGGCTTGTACAAGGTCTATTTGCGGATCCTGATTTGCCGGAGGCGGAAGCCTGCGCAGCTTTTCCAAGGTCGCCAGGGCATCGCCTCCCTGACCGGCAGAAGTCTGGGCGCGCGCCAGGCGGAGGCCGTCGTCGATACTATCGGGAAACAGGCTAAAGAGTTGCTGATACGTTGCCACCGCTTCATTCCAATTGCGCGTCAATTCGCTGTATTCCCCGGCGATCAAGAGATGCTGCTGGCGAGAAAGGCTCAGAGAAAGATCCAATGCGTGTCGGCTTTCGGACTTGGCCTTCTCGTCGTAACCAAGCGCCGACCAAGCCGATGCCAGAGCAGAGTGTCCCAATGCAAAATTAGGATCTGCCGCGACGGCGCTGCTCAGCAAACCCTCAGCGGCGGGTGCGTCAAACATGCGAAGCCGGGAAATCCCCTGCGAATAAAGCCGCGCTGCTTCCGGCGTGGAGGGTAAGGCCGCTTGATCCTGCGCGCCTTCTACATCAGACAGCATGGGCGCTCCCAGCTTGGCTCGCAGCTGCGCCCCGCTGCGGGAGACTAACGAGAACAGTTCCTGGGCCCTGCCGCTGACCGCCGTGGAGAAGACCGTTTCCCCCGCCGCGGCATCGAGCAGTCGAAGATCCAGGCGGATCTGGTTGTCGGGTTCGAGGCCCAATTCCACATAGGAGCCGGACACTATCATGTCGGCGCCGACGCGATTTCGGATTTGATTCAGTGCCGGTCTTGTCAGGCTTTGCCCGTCTTCTAACTTCAGGTCCGACTTCATGCGAAGGACTTCCTCGCCGGCAACCACTCGCAGCTGCCCTCCCGAAGCGAGTTCCGTGGTCAGCATCTCCGCTAAAGCCGCCGAGAGCCAGGCATCCTCCGCCCGCCCTGAAAGATTCTTGAACCCGAGCACAGCAATGGAATAGCGCGGCTTGACCGGAGCAATTGCTGCAACCGCAGGTGTGCCCTCATGGTCTGTATTGCGATCAAGAAGCACACGTGGAATGAAAAGTAGACCAGCGGCCACGAGAACTACCAATCCGAGAGAAAAAGGAATCCATTTCCGCGAAAGACCTGACGTAGACCCCGGGGCCTTCAGCGCGGGGATTATCTGCGGTTTGATCTCGATGCTCCGGTCGACTGCCGCAGGAACTGGCGATTCTTCTTCTATCTCTTCCTCTTCGCGCAGCACGATACGAGTGCGGGTGAGTTTTGAGACGACCATCTCATCTTCGTCGCCGGCAATCTCCCGAACCTCGGAAACGAAGCGGTAACCCACTTTGGGCACGGTCTCAATGGAGTCGGGGACGTTTCCGCCCTCTCCCAGAGCGCGGCGCAGTTGGGAGATTTGCTGGGTGAGATTGTTCTCCTCAACGTTGCTGTCGGGCCACAGAGTCTTGATCAGTTCGTCCTTGGTCAATACGTGGCCATGGTGCTGAACCAGGATCAATAGCGTGTCAAACGCCTTCGGCGCCAGGGGAATTCGTTCGCCATTGCGCGCAAAAATGCGTTCGCAGGCATCCAGGCGGAAGCCGCCGAATTCGTATAAGTGCTTGCTTTCGTGCCGGTTGCCTGCGCTCATAGATCATTCAGAAAAAAATCAGTCTGACCTAAGGACTTCCCAATTCGATTCTTTTATCAAATGGCGGTCGGGGGAAGTTGCAGGAAATTCCGCCAAGCCCGATGGCGCCGATTCTAGAGGGAAAGGTGGGCGCTTGCAATGGGCAGTTGGTTCCACTTCATAGGAGGCGGCTTGAAGCGAAGACGAATTGTCAGGACGGCAGAAGTGACCATAGAAACCGAAGAAAAGACGGTGCTTCGTGGCAGCCAGGAACGGCGCTCCGCCCTAATGTGGTGCCCCGGTTGCCGCTGCCAGGTGGAAATGGTGACTCCCGAACAGGCAGCCCGAATTGCGGGTGTGAATGAGCGCACCATATACCGCTGGGTCGAGTCGGGAAAGCTTCATTTCATAAAAAAATCTAATTCTTAAGGAGATCCCGAGATGCGAAGACTAACTGTACCTTTGCTCACGATGGTCGCGATCCTGTCGGGCGGGACCATCGCTTCCCAGGCACAAACACAGCCCTTGTTGACCCGCCATGTGCGCCAAGTAACTCTGAATGGGCAGGCGCCTTTGGTCGGACATCTGCCGCCGACGCAGTCCATGCGCCTGGTTCTGGTTCTGCCGCCCCGCAACCAGGCAGAGTTGGACGACCTGCTCAAGGAACTCTACGATCCGCAAAGCGCGTCGTATCGCAAGTTCCTCACGGTGGAAGAGTTCACGGCCAGGTTTGGTCCCAGCCAGGAGGATTATGACGCGGTGATTCGCTTCGCGGAAGCGAATGGATTCGCCGTAATTGGCACCTCACCCAACCGTATGAACCTCGACATCAGCGGGTCTGTTGCGAACGTCGAGGCAGCCTTCCATCTGACCATGGGCATCTACCAGCATCCCACCGAAAATCGCACCTTCTTCGCTCCGGACCGGGAACCCACGCCGCCCGTCCAGCTATGGCATGTCTCGGGCCTGGACAACTACTCAACCCCGCGCCCAGGTGTGGTGCGGCGCGATGCCAGCGTTGGAACCGAGGAGTTGAACGCCCCCACTGGCTCCGGCCCTGACAACTCGTTCCTCGGCAGCGACATGCGGGCGGCTTACTACGGTGGATCCACTCTTACCGGCAAGGGCCAATCGGTAGGCTTGTTCGAGTTGCGCGGCACCGATCTGGCTGACCTGGCAGCCTACTACGCGAACGTAGGCCAAGCCGATCTCGTAACCATCTCAGACCACGTGACGCTCCTGTCCGTCGACACCCAGAGCACCAGTTGCCGGTTTATAAATGGCTGCGATGATACGCAACAGACCGTAGATTTGACCCAGGCGCTCGGCATGGCCCCGGACGTGTCCAAACTGGTGATGTACATCGGAACGGGCGGCTTAACCGGGCAAACAGTCGACGATGCCGGCATTTTTAACGCCATGGCCACGGCCAAACCGCTGAACGCGCAACTGAGCAATTCTTGGCATTGGGAACCGCCGGACCCCACCGTTGACGACCCCTACTTCAAGGAGTTCGCGGCGCAGGGGCAGAATTTCTTTCAGGCGGCCGGTGACAATGGGAGGTGGTCGCCGAGTTCCGAAGCTTGGCCGGAGGATAGTCCCTACGTCACGTTGGTCGGCGGAACGGTCTTAAAGACAACCCGCGCGGGCGGCGCCTGGAGTTCCGAGACCGCTTGGTCTGATGGTGGCGGCGGTATTTCGCCGGACCTGTATCCGATTCCCTCCTGGCAGGTGGCCACGGCCGAGGGCTGCGTCGATTGTTCCAAGACCTATCGCAACGGCCCAGACATTTCGGCAAATGCGGCTCCAAGCTATTACGTCTGCGCCGACCAAAAGCCTTGCACCGCAAACCTCTATGATGGAACCGGCTTTTCGACGCCCTTGTGGGCCGCCTTGATGGCTCTCGTCAATGAAGAGTCCCGCTCTGACGGAGCGACCAGTACGCTCGGTTTCATCAATCCGCCCCTTTATACGATCGGGTTGGGCTCGAACAAGGGCGTCTTCCACGACATCATCAAAGGCAGCAATGGCTTTTCGGCGACCAAGGGTTACGACTTGGCGACCGGTTGGGGAAGCCCAAACGGCAGCAACCTGATCAATGCGCTTGGTGGAAAACCCACTCCTGATTTTTCCATCTTTGCTTCGCCGGCTTCGGTTTCGGTGCCGCCGGGCGGAACTGGGACGTCGACCATCACGACGGACATCACCGGCGGCTTTAATTTCTCCATCGACTTGTCGGCAACTGGCGCGCCCAAGGGAGCAACCACAATCTTCGAACCCAAATCGATCGCGGCGCCGGGTTTAGGTACGTCGCTCTGGACGCTGACGGTGCCTTCGACTACCGCGGCCGGCGCCTACGCCCTCACCGTCATTGGTACGGGCGGAGGCCTTACGCGATCGACCACCTTCAATCTGGCTGTGACCGCTGCGCCTGGCTTCACCATTAGTGCTTCGCCCAACCTGGTCTCGGTGCTGCCGGGCGAAACTGGCACCTCGACCATCACGACCGCCATCACGGGCGGCTTTGATTCCTCCGTTGATTTGTGGGCAACTGGCCAGCCCAAGGGCGTAATCACAACCTTCAACCCCAAATTTATCTCGGCGCCGGGCTCGGGTACGTCGACTTGGACGCTGGCGGTGCCTTCGACTACGCCGGCCGGCACCTACCCCCTCACCGTTATTGGTACGGGCGGAGGCAAAAATATAAAGACCACAGTCACTCTGGCTGTGGGCGACACGCCTAACTTCGCCTTTAGTCTCTCGCCCACTTTGATCGAGGTGCCGCGGGGCGGGAGTGGCACCTCGACGCTTTGGACGACCACTCTCGGCCACTTTGATTCCAGCATCAACTTCACCGCAAAAAGCCGGCCCAAGGGAGTAACCGTCAACTTCGATCCTGACCCCTTAAAGAAGCCTGGCTCAGGGAAATCCACTGTGACCGTCAAAGTGGGCAGCGCTGCCGCACTTGGAGCCCACACCATCACCATAACGGGCACCGGCGGAGGCATAACCCATACCAGGACCCTCGGTCTGAAGATCGTGCCATAATGGGTGACCAGCCGCGGCTAAAATATCATCCACATCGCTCCTGAATATGTATAAACCCCTGGGGGCTGCCAACCGGCAGCCCCCAGGCCCACTCGCTCAGATAAGCAAAGAGGGAGATCGTATGCAATTCGTTCTCGGAGTTTTTCTGTTTGTTGTTGTCATTGGCGCAGTTGACGCTCGATTGCCCTGGCCAATCAACAAGAAACGGAGCAAGCAGTTATGATCGCCGGTCACTTTGGATTCGCAGCGCTGGTGAAAGGCCGGGAGCGCAGTACGCCGCTCTGGATGCTGATGCTGGCTTCGGTCTGGCTTGACATTGTATTTGTTCCGCTATTTGTCGCCGGCATTGAGACGATAGAGCTGGCGCCGGGCCGTCATGGTTATGGCGCGGCGATCATTCACGCCGACTACACTCATTCCGTCGTAGGAATGCTTGTGCTCTCCGCAATTCTTGGGGCCGCTTGTTGGCCCTTCTGGGGTAAGCGGAGCGCGATTGTGATCGGACTAGTCGCAGCCTCGCACTGGGCTTTCGATTTGATTGTCCATCGCGCCGATATGCCGATCTTCCCTGCAAACCTTCCCCATCTTCCTCGACTCGGCTTCGGGCTGTGGCAATTTCCCGCGGCATCGATCGCACTTGAGTTGGCACTCGTGCTCGGCGGGGCGTGGGTCTATTGGCGTGCCGCGAAGGACGTCTGTCTGCGGGCTGCGCGAGGAACTCGGCTTGCTACAGTTGCGGCTCTCCTGATTGCCGTTTGCGGAGTCCTGGTTCTGTGGCTGGATGCTTCAAGTTGACAGATAGCTTTGTCCTCTTTTCGGGGCAGTTCCTACGTTCTGCAACGAAGGCGCGGCATTTGCGGTGCGACACGGGCAAGAGTCCCGCAGGGACGGCCGAAAGTAGCCCTGGGTTTGGGCTAGAAAGATCGCTAGTCCCGGAGGGACGGCTGAATCCATTCCCACGCGTTTCAGACGTCCCTTCGGGACTATTCATCTCTCACTGCCCATCCCAGGACTCCGTCCTTCGGACTGCGTCCTGGGCTAAGTTCAGGTCGCCCCTTACGGGGCTGGAGTTGCAAAGCCGAGTTCTCACGCAGCCCCTGAGGAACGCGTTTCCATGCTTCGGCCTGCGGCACCTACCCGGTAACAACCGTACCTCAGCGGCTTCTAAAGCCTCCCGACGGCAAGAGTTTACGGCACGGCTGAAGCCGTGCCCTTCGTGCAACAATTAGCCTGTCGAAACTCCTATCGCGACTGCACTTCCACCGTCTTCTGGAGTTTGTCGTGGGCATGTATCTGAACAGGAATGCTTTTCTTCAGGTAAGCACCGAGTACATTCGGGTCAGCCCAGTCCAATTCCCAGCCCTCAGCGATGGCCAACAGCCGATAACTTCCGGGGATGATGTTGGACAACAAGAACGTCCCGTCAGAATCGCTCTGGTCGCGGCGGAAAAGAATCTGGTTGTCTTTCGCGTCCTGTGGCGCGAGCAGCACCATGACCCCACTGGTTGAATGGCCGCCGCGTTCGGCCATGCCCTCAATTTGACCGTACCCGCTGCCGGCTACGATCTCAAGCCTTGGAGCGTCGCCCGCCTTCACCTGCAGCATGCGCCCCTTCACCAACGCGTTAGGGGAGGAAACGCGGGCAATGTACATCGGCGGAATCTGTCCGACCACCTGGTATTCCCCGGGGATTACCTGCACGGTGAACTCCCCGGCATCGTTGAGCGGGGCGGCATAGTTGCGCTGCGAATGCGAAGCGACCAGGGAAATCCCGGCGAATCCCAGCTTGCTATCCAGAGAAGTCACCTTGCCCGACACGGTGACTTCGCCTACACCGCTGTCAGTGCCTAACTGCGTTGCCCCCTCGGCAACGTCCGCTGTGAAATGAGTCGACTGCGGCCCGGACTGGGAATCATTGTGCATAACCGTAAACTCGTATCTCCCCGGCAGCACACCGCTGATCTCCATCCCTTCGTTGTTCGCCTGCACACTCGTGGGCATCGGCTCCAACTGGCCAAAGACGGTCTGCGCGATGGAAGCCCCGACGCGCCCGGCCTCGCCGCGACCAAGTGTTAATTGAAGGCGCATAGCATGCTGGGCGGTGAGTGTCATGTTGGCTTCGATCCGTTCGCCGCCCTTGATCGGAATCGGGATAGCATCGTCGGAGTCAGTCGCGTTGGGATAGAAGGTAAGGGGATAAGCGACATCCAGAGCGGAGTCTACCCGGTTGTCTTGCGTGCCATTGAAAACTATCGTGTCGGGCACGCTGTTGACCGCCGAGGCGTACCAGGGCTGAGCCGATACACTCAGGAAATAATTGCCTGGGGCGATGTTGGGTATTTCATACATACCGCGGTCGTCGGTTGGAACTGTCTGACGCTGCCGTGTGGACCGAATCCCATCGACGTTTTGATCCTGATAAAGGCGCACTTGCGCGTTGCGGACCGGCTCGCCGGCCTCATCGCTCATTGTGCCATAGAAGATCGCCTGGGGCATAAGGTTAAAAAGCAGGTCTTCGGAGTTTAGTTCCGGACCTACGGCAATGGCGGTGGAGAAGCCTTCATGCTCCTGGTAAGACTGTGTGAGATAGCCGCGTTTGGCGGCAGTTAGCGCATACTTTCCGGTACGCAGGCCGCCGAAGTCGAAGTGACCATCGTCCCCGGTTTCGAGCGAAAGAGACTGGCTGCTATTTTCCGTTGGTTCGATCTCAACCACACAGCGTGGAAGGACCTGGCCGCTGCGCGCATCGATGACTTTGCCGCTGATGTGCCATGCTGCAGAGATCTTTGACGAATCCGGCTGCTGTGCTTCGGCAGCACCAGGATGGAACGCAAGCAGCAGCGCAAGCATGGGCGCGATGCTCATCGGTGGGCGGCGCAGCGCGGGCGGCCGGTTGTGCGAACAGTCCATCTACGGTTCTCCGGTCACAATCTTGAGCTGCACTTCCGATTTGCCACCGCGGGTGAGCGTGACTTGCTGGCCGAGAGGCAGATACCGTTGCATCGCCTCATTATCGCGGTAAGCCAGTTCCTCTTGGTGTCTCATCGCCAGAACCAGGTAGCGGCCAGGGGCGAGTCCCTCGAACTTTCCTTCCGCCGCCTCGGCCGACAACTTATACGAGCTAACGCTCATGTTCGCCGCCGGCTGGATCGAATTATCAAGCCGGATGGCAGTTACAAATACCTGGATGCTGCTGTCAATGTCGCCTTCCCCTGGGGAGGCTGACCACTTCAGTGAAGCGGAATCGTCCCGGTACACCATGCGCACCGTGCAAGCGGTAGCGGCGTCGGCTGCGATCACCAGCGTATCGCGTGTCAGGTCCAGATTGCCGCACGAGGCTGACGCCACATACCATGGCGGCTGCGGCAGGGTTTGCAGCACGTAGCGGCCCGGCTCGACATCCCGGAACACCATGGGGTCGCCGGGCTGCAACGGCTGTGCCCGGCCCGGCACGGTGCGAGGTTGCGCGGGAAACGTGCGGCCCGGCCCTCGAGGATCCTCGTCCTCTAAGGACGCATTCAAATAGGGTGGCGGGCCAGAGGGTGCGTTTTGGGCGCTGGTGGTCACGGTCTGGTACTCCACGTCGATAGGCAGGATGGCCGGTGGCGAGAGTGTCATCGAGATCCCTTCCAGCGGAGCCTCGCCGACAGTAATCTCGCGCGTGCCCGCGAGCTGCTGGTCACGCTCCACGGCGGAATGCGCTATGAGGCGATAGGAGCCGCTGGGTAGCCTCAGGCGGAAGGCGCCGCCTGAGCTCAGGTTGACGGGTGCGTCGATCATTTCGCCGTCTTCGGTCGCTACCGAAAGGCCCCCACTCCGGAGGGTCATTCCGCGGATCACGCCGGAGACCGGATAAAGCTTCTCCATGGCGGCGCTTGCGTTCGCTTCGACGTGATCGCCGGGCGCCAGCGTAAGCGAGCCGCGAATTCCGTCGCCTGCCCGCGGCGGAAAGGTGACGGGCACGAACGCTGCCTCCGCCAGGCCTTCGATGCGGAAGCTGGTGGCCAGCGAGTATTGGCCGGCCTGCAGCTCGGCAAAGCGAAACTTGCCCTCTACGCTGGTGATGGTGGACTGCATAGATTGCCAGCGCCGGAGCCCGTTGTGCGCCTCGAGCATGCTTAACTGGACCCTTAGATCCTGAACCGGCTGGCCGTTCTGATCGGTGATGGTTCCGAACAGAATAGCCTCAGGAACAAGCTGTAGCGTGATGGACTCGCCTTGCGCGAGTGCTGCCTTGTCTTCTGCAAAGTAGCCAGGCTTGGAAGCAAACGCGTAGGCAGAGTCTTCACTCACGTCGTCAAATTCAAAACGGCCATCATGGTCGGTAAGTACCGCCTGCTGCGTACCCACCTGCACCCGTGCGCGCGCGATGGGCTCGCCGCTGACACTGTTGACGACCTGTCCGCTGACCGTGTGCGGCTTGGAAGTTGTCTGCGGCCCTGCACCGACCTGGCTGGTGCAAAGAGTTGCAGCCGCCGTAAGCACCACAGACGGAAGCAGCCGGAGAATCCGGTGGAGGGTCCTCATTCACGCCCAGCCTGACAACCTAAACAGGGTAGCACTGAGATCCGCTGTTTCCCAACCAACGACCGGTGACGGAAATTGTGTTGCCCTCTGACTGCTGCGGCAAACCTCGCAAGCTTGGCCAGCATCGCATATGTTGGATTGCGAGGAAACTGCATGACAAAGCTTTACAGGATTCTAGCCGTCACGACTCTAACCGCAAGCCTCATAGGCCCGGTGTCATTCGCCCAGGATCACCCCGACGAACATCATGACCAGTACGTTCGCCATGATGAATGGAAGAAGGGCTATCACATGAAAGCGGACGACTGGCACAGGGCGCAACCGATTGATTATCGGCACTATCACCTAAGCGCGCCTCCACGCGGCTATGAGTGGCGGTCGGTCGATGGCAACTATGTTCTTGCTGCCGTCGCTACCGGCGTCATCGCCTCTGCCATCGTTGCCTCGACGGTCCACTAGGGGACTGTTTGTATCAGGGCCCGACTTTCAGTCGGGCCCCTGGAGTTTCCACATTTTCAGCACCGTCAATCCGGTGTGTAGCCCCGGACTTTTAGTCCGGGGGAGCGGGTTTTTCAAACCCGCGAGAAACGCTTTATCTTGCAATGACCGGGCTTTAGCCCTGGTGAAAATGCCCCCATGCTCGTATTCGCGACGCGAGGATTATAAACACCACCACACTTACATTTGGGAACCGAGGACTTCATTCGGGGGAGCGGGTCATCGGCGTCTCTAAGGGGTGGAATTGGACGCCAGGGCTAAAGAGTCTGCGTGAGAACTCGCTGTCAGGGTAGGCCGGGGATTTATCCCCGGCAAAATCCGGGGCTACACCGGATTGGCACAGATCAAACTACCAGGGAAAACGCCCTCGGCACTCCTTCTGGTCGGCGACTCCCGTAAGTTTATTGGCCGCCGCCGTGAGAGTACGGCTGTAACAGTCACCCAACGAGTCTTTGAAGATATACGTCTGCTGGCTGCTCTGCCCGGTGTTAGGTCCGAGAGAGTAACCAGTGGCCGACGGCACGAACACCGCCGTATCGCCGGAACTTACCTGGTTGAGCACACTTGAGCGCAAGAGAGGATATCCGTCAATGGTATCGGCCTCGTCGCGCTCGAAGTTCTGGTCGACCTTACTGGTCTGGTCGATATCGCCGTTGGTCTCCAGCGTCTCCACAAATTTGACGGAGAAGGGGTACGAGACATTCGTCTCCTTGGTAACGGCCAAGGGGCCCGTCCGGGTTGTCGTCTTCGCGTTCACCGTCGAGCTTTGCACTGCGCTCTGGGCGAAACTCGTCGCTGTGTTGGTGACGTTCTGCGCGTTGCTGAAGTGCACGTTCTCGTCGATCCTCGTGCTGACTCGCCCATGCGAGGTGTTCACGTAGCCCGCAATGGTGAAGTTTTGCGCGCTGGTCACGCTCACCGCGCCGCCCCCCAGGCCGCTGGAGTTCAGCGTGACGTTGTTCACCACTACCGGGCTCGGGACCGTTAACGTGTTTTCTGTCACCGCTCCTGTTACCTGTTGGCTCCCATGGTCCTCATAGATCAGCAACGTGGCCACGGTGCTGAAGTATTCGAATGCGTTGTACACGGTTACGCCAATGGCGTGCGGTTGCCCGTTGCTCAGCAGTCCGGCAAAGGGCGTCAGGTCGACGCGGTAGGGCAGCAGATTGAGCGTCTGCACGCCGGGAATGGGAATCCATAGCCCAGGGTCCACTCCGCCGGTGTAGATCCAGGGAAACACCGGCGCCACCCCCGCCTGCTGGCCGTCAATGCTTACATCCACCTGGCGAAACCCGGTATTGCCGCAGTCCCCAAGCGTGCTCGCGATACTGTTCGGCAAGCACAGGAACCACTGTTCTTCCTCATTCTGGCTCTGCGCGATCACGTCGAGATAGGCGCCCTCAACATTCGCCGGCAGGGTGAAGGTCTGGGTCAGTTCCGGGTTTGTGGCGTTCAGCGCAACGCTGCCGCTTCCATTGTCCGGCAAAGGCAGTACCAGGTCCGCTGTTTTGGGCGCGGGATTGATAAAGTTGGCCGGGTAAAACTCCAGCTTGAAGGTGCCAAAGATAATCGAGTTCAGGCCATCTGCCCCGACGATATTGCCCAGGCTCGCGAAGCCGGCTTGCGGGGTCTTGAACAGCGGGCTGTAGTCGGTAAGATCGCGCTCCACGTGCCAGGTATTGGTCAGCGTCTCCAGCGGTTGCGCTGTGGTGCCAAAATAAATGTTTACGTCGCCAAGGAAAAGTTGGCCTGTGCGGTCGAACTGCACCCCGGGCTGGATGGAGAAGTCGCCGGTGAAGACCACCTTCGCCCAGGGCCCTGGGCATTCGGCTGGAGGCGTATAGCTATACGTGGGGTTGGTGAAATTCTCAAAGGCCTGGTTGGTTAGCAAAGTCACCACACAAGGCGTGGTGCTGGGCCGCGGCACCGGCGGGTCTGCCGTAGCCTCGAGCGAAGACCCCACCTGGAACTGGCTCGCTCCGCGGGAAGCATTGCTGGTCTGCGAGTGGAGCGGGTGGGTCGCAACGAGGATAGCGATTGCGACCAGAAGAGCGCTTGGATAAGGAGCGGTCAAGAATCTTGATCCCATGATTGGTTCCCTTTGCGGATGACTTTTTGGCCCGACTTGCAGGGTACCCGAGTTGTCAAAAAAATGCGAGACGGCTCTCGAAATGACTAGATCCGGGAGGTATAAAAGGAGATGCAAGTTTCGGCGCAGGCAGCGCCGGAGCCCGTCCCCAGGCATCCAACCAGGCAAAAAGTATGAGAACCTCATCGCGCACCTTGTGCCTCGTTCTATTGATGTTGTGCGGATCGGTGTATACCCCGGTGGCTGCGGCGCAGACGGGTGTACAAAACTCGTCCGTCGATTCGCCCGTTGGCCTATGGAAGACCGTCGACGACGCCACAGGCAAGGTTAAGTCGGTAGTCAGTATCTGGATAGAAAACAACAAGTTGTACGGACGGGTCCAGAAGCTCGTGGACCCGGATCCCAAGGACCCAAACCCCACTTGCGACGACTGCACCGGCGACCAGAAAGGGAAGCGGGTGATCGGGCTGCGGATTCTCTGGGACCTTCGGAAGGACGGCGATGGGTGGTCTGGAGGCTCGATACTCGATCCGGCGAACGGCAAGATCTACAAGTGTCTGCTTTCTCTGGAGGATGGTGGAAAGAAGCTGAAGGTGCGCGGGTACCTTGGCATCTCCCTGCTGGGTCGTACGCAATATTGGCTTCGCGAATGATCAGCGAGTTTCCCTATTTCTTTCTGCGGACCATATTGCCGCGGAGGAAAGAGCTGTAATCCGCTTCATCGCCGCCGTATAGGCTGTCGGCGCTTCTCAGGATGATCACCGAGTTCTCGCAATACTGAATGACACGCTCGTTGTTATTTGTCAGGCGCAGGTTTCACTCTGTCTTCGATCCAATCGAACATCAGTTCGGGAAAGCCGTTGGCATACACCCCGGTGACCAAAGAACTGTTCGCCGCCCCGCCTGGTCCCATTGCCAGCTGATGCCCGGCACCCACCAAGAAGTGCACCGTAAGAGCGCGGTTCCCAACGGCCTTGGCGAGGGATTTGTACCGCTCTCCGCTCAATTGCGTATTGACATCGAGGTCGTCGGTTCCCAGAAGAACCAAGATCGGGCATGGAAGCCTTTGAATGTCCGAAGCGGGATCGTAGATCAGTTGGCGACTGAACCCGGCCTTCACTGCGGGGGGTAACGGCAGCGCCTCCGATGGGGGCAGCGGCATGCTGCGAATCCATGGCTCAGCTTCGGCAGCTTTTAGAGCCACTTTTGCCTGGTGCCAATCGTCGTTGCTGTCCGACTCCAAAGCCTTAAAGACTTGGCCAAGCAAAGCTCCCGCAGCCCTGCCGGCGTCAGGGCCGAACCGTTTGCCGATGGTAGTTACCTGTTCGAATTGGACATTGTCTGCGACGCTCTCGCTGTCGCCGCTCTTGATGATGACGAATGCGGGGTCCGCAAACCGGGCAGCCGCCGCGGGAGCGACCCACCCGCCGTTGCTGAAGCCATAGAAGCCGACTCTTCGTAATCCGTAATCCGTTTGCAGCAACCGTGCGATCTGCGCGACATCGGCGGCGACCTGCAAAATGCCATCGGACCTCCATGCACCTCCGCTTCTTCCAACACCTCTCTGGTCAAAGCTTGCGACGCTGAGCCCGCGAGACAGGAACATAGGAATGATTGTGCCCATGTCCTGGCTCTCGTCATCAGCGCCATGCGCCAACACGACGCCAACCTTCGCCTTAAATCCTTGCCTTGTCCACAGACAGCCAGAGATCGATACTCCGTCTGACGCTGTTATTCGAAACGGTGTGCGAACGATGATAAATTCCCGAACACCCACAGCCTTCGCTTTACAGGTTTGTATCAGGACCCTCTCAGCGGAAAAGGCGAGTTGTGTCTGGCACGAGTCATCATCGGCATAGCTTCCATTGGGTTGTCGCTTCGCTCTTCCCTCCAACCTGGAGGACGAAAAAGCGAACTGCAATGTCGAGCCACTTTCATCAATCATAGGCGCCACGTAAAGGCGCCCGCCGGAATGCAGGTTGTAGACGCCGATGGGCGCCTGGCTTGTGCTTGCGCCCTGCCCCACCGTTCTTGGCTGAAGGGCAGAGCCTGGATAAGCAATCGCGAGCGCCAATGCTGAAAGGATTTTTACGTTTTTCAGATGCCACCTTTAACCGCTGTATACGTTACGGCGCATGGGTGAGCAGAAACGCAGCCCAACCCAGTAGGCCTGTCAGTGCGGCGGAAAAGATTGCCGGCGGCAAGCCAAAAAATTTAACTGAGAGCAAAACGCCAACTACTTGAACGCCGAACAGCGACCATGCCACACCCGCGATCGCTCGCGGATGGACACTCGCTAGGGCTCCGAGTTGCCAGCAGAGTATCGCTGAGAACAACATGGAAACCGTACACGACAGCCCGAAGCCTCGGTAGAACCCTCCATAGGAAAAGTCTGAGCCGCCAACTCTGAATACAACATCGCTCATAGCCTTCTGGACGGCCAATCCTTCTACCGTAGGTGGCTTGAAGCTGAGAAATCCGAAGGTGTGCCCGAGGGCGAAGAGTAGAAAGACGACCGATGCAATCCGGAATAGAATTGTGGCGCTCACTTTTGCCCCTTTGACAAATCGTGTGGTGCGAAGAAACTCTTGAGCGCAGCGGACAGTTCCAGCGGCCGCTCTTCCGCTACGAAATGACCGGCTCCATCCAGAAGGATGTTGTCTACGAGATTGCTCGAAAACGCGCGAACCAGCGCCTCGTGGTTGGCGCCGATTCCTTCCTTGCCGGCGATTGCAAGGACCGGGATTTCCAGCTTCTTTTCGAGCAGAGCGCGGACCTGCTCGGCGCTCCGGTACGCGGTGCGGTAATACGATGAGCTGGAAACGGAAATGCCTGGACGCGCCATTGCCTTTATATAGGGTGACCAGCTTTCGAACGGAGCAGCGGTCTTGTCTGCTGTGAAAGTCGCCCAAAGGTGACGAAGGAAGATGGTTTCGCGTCCGCTGAGCAAGGCCGCCGTTGTGTCGAGTTCGGCATCGCTTTCGCCCATCAACAGGAACGGGATAAAGGCAAACACTCCATTGGGCTTGCTGAAGTTCCAAAGAGTCTCGAAGCCCGCACCCGCGAGTGCGCTTTCGATGAACGCAAGATGGGTGACCTGGTTGCGGTACCGCATGGCGTAGACCGCTGCGACGGCCGCGCCCCAGTCATGCGCAGCGATCTTGATGGTGGGCAGCTTCAACGACAAAACTAGCTGATGCATGTCTTCAGCCAGGTTGCTCAGGTCGTATCCATCAGCGGCAGCCTCGGAAAGGCCCATGCCGCGAAGATCCGGGATAATAACCCGGTGATTCTTTGCCAGCTCCGGCGCCACGAATCGCCACACTTCTCCGGACTGGGGATACCCATGCAGCATCAGGACCGGATCTCCTTTGCCTGCCTCGGCAACATGCAGTGCTACGCCGTTGACCTGAGCCGTTCGCGTGGTGAATCCCCGGCCCGCCCATCTTTGTCTGCATCGACTGCTCAGCTCCTCGTCGTCCGGCTCCCGCCTCGATGCTTTGGCCTCGCTGGCAGCCAGGGGAAGGTTGACCGAATCGACAGAGTAGGTGTTTGCGCTGGGCGCGCCGAATTGAGCCAGCTTGGCTCGATTTGCCTGGGCTGTGGGGTCGTCGGCAATGCCCTGATTGAAGGCTTCAAGAGAACCCCATTGAGCGTAGATGGCGACACGCGTGCCGTCCGTGCTGGAGTGAAAGACCATTCCGAGCGAACCTGGCTTGGAGACGATTTCAGCGACCTCTTCCTTCATGGCGGATAGCAGCTTCTGTTGCTTGTCGCGATCCTCGACCGTCCAGATGTTTACGAAGGTAAGGAGGGTCGAGCCTGCCTCGATGGGCATGACTTGATCGGAAGATTCGCCGGATAGATACACAGAATCGATCGCATAGATTGTGCCTTCGGGTTCACCATGGCTGTCCAGTTCGTTCCGCGCAGCCTTGACCTCTGGTTGTTCGACAGCCGCTTTCAACGCCTCTCCAGAATCCCACTGCGCATAGACAATTACATTGCGCCCGTCAAGGCTTGGATGGAGGCTCATGGACCGATACCCCGGCTGCACCTGGAGGAGATGGATATTGCGATGCATGGCGTCGAGCCACGCGTGCTGCTCCTGCTCTGAAGGCATCTGCCAAAGCTGAATGAACGTGGATCCGGAAAATGACGGATCAATGCTCGCCTGTTTGAATTGTGCGCTCATGACTAGTCTAGGCTCCTACGACCTTGGGCGGCCGCTCTTCGAGGAAGGCGCTCATACCTTCCTTCTGCTCGGCGGTGTTGAATAGCGATGAGAATATTTGCCGCTCCAGCTCGTTCGACGCCTGCAGCGAGATGTCCCGATTTTACCGTTACCATCGTCTTGGATGCTCGAACCGCGGTTCGGTGACTGTCACTGTCGTCACCTGTACGCCGCTGACTTGAATCGTAGCTGTCATTCTGAACCTCGAAATCCATGAGACTAGCCAGGGGGAATGGCCTTTGGAAGTGTTATCGTTGCCCAGCGCTCCACAATCTTCCTGTTCGAGAAGCGCCATAAGACAAACCCGTGGAATTCAATTCGCTGTCCCGTAGCCGCCTCTGTGGCAGTCCATGAGTTGCGAACCATCACTTTGTCCCCTTCCGCAAGAATGTCCTCGATTTGAACGTGAAGGTCTGGCCAGCGCTTGTAGGCGGATTCCATCATGTTCTTCGCCGCCTCCGGGCCAATGGCTGCTCCCCCGGGTTCGTCATGATCGAGAAAGTCGGGGCTGAAATTCACCAGGGCTACCTCCGACCTCTTGTTATTCACGAAGTCTTCGAAATGATTCCGCACGAACTGTTTCATCTCTTCCAAGCTCATACCGGGTTCCCTCATAGCTCCTCCATTTCATGCACTTCGCTGGTGACTGCGGTTCGACCGAGTTGGAGAGCCTGATTCAGTTGTCGGGGGGCGGTCGCAACAAGGGACTATTGGTCAGCCTGACGGAAAGAAGTGTACCCAGCACATGTGCGGGCACAGCGCCTCCGCCGGCATTTCGCTGAAGATAGTACAGGTCGAGCCTGAGGCGTGGAGAGAGGCGCCTGCCGGCTCCAGCCTGAAAGCGATTTTGATTCCAGCTTGAATTTGAGAGATTAAAGAAAATCTCGTTGCTTACAAAAGAATGCCATTGACCGCGGCGGAAAGGCACGTCGGCCAGCAATAGATTCCGATACCGTACCGGTTCCGACCCATAGTCGAAGAGTTTTTCGAAACGATTCTGTTCCACCGCCGTAAAGTGCCTTGATTTGAACGACGCTGCGACCGCGACCAAAGGTACATGCGCAACTTGCGATCTCTGCGGCAGGTCGGCAAACAGGTATCCCCCAACCAATTGAACGTGCCTCCAAAGCGGCACAAGGGCCACCACGCCGGTAGCCGCGAATTGCGGATTTGGTTTATTCGCATCCGTTCGGGCTAACAGTGGCGCCAGGAAGTCGACCTTCTTCCACGAAGCAGTCAAGTCGACTTCATTCCAGTTTTGGAAGTCCTGGGCTCCGGCCAAGTCCGCCTGCATGGCAACGAGCAAGACAATTCCGATCGATCGCGCCCATGCGGCGAATCGCCTGTTCGCGCGCTGGGCGAGCATCATGAGGCCGCCATAGAGAAGAGAATCCCGACCGCTTGCTGGGCCCTGGGAGTGGTGAGTTCTCCCGCCAATTCTCCAGCCAGCGTCATGACCGAGACCGGCGTAACCCCGGCATGCATCATTCTCAGCAAGGCGGCCTCCTCGGTCCGTCCGCTCATTCCGCCACACGCATCGATGACGACGTGGACTTTGTAGCCCAGATCGGCTGCAGTCAGGGCTGGAAGCTGTACGGCCAGCTCCGTGGAAACCCCGGAGATGAGCAGCGTTCTTCTGCCCGTCGACTCGATCGCAGAACGAATATCGCTGTTGAGCAATGAGTCGCAAGTGGTGCGGTGATGTGTCGGGAGGCTGCCCAGAGCCTCGCCAATTTCCGGGATGACTTTCGCCGGGCTGCCATCGTCGCCGGCAAGTCCAGATACGACGGGTGGGATGTCAAAGAGCTTGGCCAGCTTTGCCAGCGCAAGCACTCCCTTCTTCAATCGGTCCATCGTCACTGTCTTTGAAAACTCAACAATGCCGAGTTGCAGGTCCGCAAATAACACGATGGTATCCGCGGGCTCGATGCGTGACTTCGAGTCATCCATGTAAGTCCATCCTTTGCTGAAGCGTGGTTTCTTTGGGCTGCGGTTAAAAAACTTCCTTTCAGCGTTGTGGGGTAGGGGACAACTGGGAATCCCGCAGCACCCGGCTGCGCGCTCGTTGGGTCAGGAACTTGCTCTCCTCGCGGAGTATTTGAAAGGAATATCGAGTCTCGCGGACGAGCATGATCGCTCCCGCCACCATGGAAACTACCCCGACCGTTCCGGCGGCCATGGCGACGGTAAAACATAACCCGACACCGTGCTCCAGCCTGGAGGACACGAGCACAGCGCCGGCGAGCGAAATCAGCGTACTGATGACGAAGCCGGCGACCGCGGTATAGAAGCCGGTCAGCGCTCTAACAATCAGCGACGTTCGTATCTCAGCGGCTCCAAGTTGGCGAATGCGAAGGTCGAGTTCGGCGCCGTCGGCATCTCCCAGACGTTCGATCAATTCGGACAACTGGTGGACCCGGTCGATGGCGCGGCCATACCGGTTGCCTGTTCCGAACAGCAGAACGCAGGAGGCGTTGGTGAGAACCGCCGGCGCCGAGATGAGCGTGAGAACTGCAAACGGGTTGGTCGAGATATCCATTGCACCTCGGGCCTTGCGGTTAAGCCGGGAAAGGTTAGGCCACGCGCTCGCGAGTGGGAACTCTCCCACGCAGCCAGACGAGACTGGGGTTTGTTTGAATGTTGACAGTCATTCAAAACCTCAACTCATTGATAATGTGACGGATTTGCGCCCGGCTGTTGTCATTCTGTGATGCCCGCGGCGCGCTAGTCTATCAACATTGAGCCCGCAATGACAGATTTGGAGCTTTGTTGGGACATGAAATAACCACCGAATCCGGGAAAACTTCTCGTAGCCTTCGCCGTGACGCTCGAATTTGCTGTGCTCCAACTGCACCAGGGTTCTCCCCGGTCCCTCGGAAGTGAACCGAATCTCCACTTCGCTGGCCTTGGCGATGTCCGGGTCACATACCCAATCCGGCTGATCGTGTCCTGGAACTACATCAAGCCCTTTAGGTCTTTACTATAGCGAATCGCTATAGGTGATGCAAGTGTACAGTATGATCTTCATGTGAGAAGGAGGGCCAGTGTACGAATTGTTCCTGCTTGGCAAACTCCTTGCGCGTCCCTGGTACGGATACGAATTTCATCAGGTGCTGAACGCATTTGTCGGTCCAACAAGGCAGGTCAGTTGGGGAACCATTTATCCACTTTTCAGGCGACTGCAGACGCAAGGCTTCATCCGTCCGGCCTCGCATCAGACGAGCGAAGGCGGACCTGACCGGCACGCATACACGATTACCGCGGCTGGTAAGCGACGGTTCCACGAATTGATGATTGAGGAACGAAAAAAAAATGCGGATTACCGCGAGACCTTTCGTGCGAAAGTCGGCAATTTTAGCCGGGTGGACATTTCAACCCGAAAAAGTGTGACCAGAAACTATCTACAGAGAATTGTCGCGATTCGAGCGCACACGACTCAGAAGTATGATTCGGTTCAACATGTTGCTACGCTGACCGAAGACGAACGGACCATGATTCTTCGAGCCATTCGTCATGAACGATCGCTTGCCGAATATGAGATCAATTGGCTTCAGAAAGAGATGGCAGAGTTTCTCTGAACCCGCGTAATCACGAGATCGGCAACGCCACGTTCCAAGAGTGAGCTGCGCACGGCCCGGGGTATACTGGTTCGAAACCACTATATCTTGCCCGATATAGTGAGGCGGCTAAATCGTGCCAAGTGATCCCGTCGCCCGTAATTTGCGAAAGACTGGAGAACTTCCCGATGTCGCAACTTTCTAAGGCGGTTGCGGTGAATTTGCAAATTCCGCGGTGGATCATCGTATTCGCTGCTCTTGCGGCACTTCTCCTGGCGGCCGGAGCAAGCATCTCCCTTCTTGCTCCTCAACGGCTTGTTCCCCCTGGAGTCGAGATCAATTCAGCCGCGCAAATCTATGCCGGGTACACGTTCTCCCGAGACCTGGGCCTCTTCATTATGCTCGGTATCGGTCTCATAAAGCGTTCTCGATCCATTCTGACCCTGATGATGAGTCTCTTCTCACTCATCAACTTTTGTGACGCCATCATGGACTTGAAGGAGTCGCGGCTCCCCGTTTTTGCGATTGCTTTCCTGCTCTCATTGATCGCAGCCATGGCGACCAGGAGATTGGCGGAAACAGACCTGCGTTCGGCGGCTTAACGGCATTGCATTCGGCGGCTTAACGGCATTGCATTTGGCGGCTTGCCTCACGCTGATCCAAGTCGTTACGGAAGCTCCGTAATTGATTCTGGGATGCCGGCGGCGCGGTAGTCCATCAACATTTGGGACCGCAATGACTGATTTGGTACTTTGTCGGGAGATAAATTAACCACATGGATGTTGTCCTCGAACCCGAGACTTGGAAGCCAACCCGGTAAATTGCGTCGTTGCCGCCCAGATGACGGTGATGCATGGCGGCCCGATATAGGGCTTGGAGCGGAAGATAGCTGATTTTGCGCGCAAGGACTGATAGAATCTCCCATGCCCGTTTCTCCCCAGACCGCGTCCTGGAGATCTGGGGTTCCTATTTCTATCACTCTGCCCGATATGACTGTGGTCGGTCCGACCGAGATGGGCATACCTGAGCACGAGCATCCCGAAGTCCAGATCAGCATGACTTTTGTCGCACAGTCGCCACTCGGCAAGACGAAAGCCACAAGCGATTTTCCCATCCATTTTTCCTTGCATCCTTCGGGAATGCCTCATGGAAGAAAGAGCGATGGCGCCGAGTCTCTCGCCACCGTTTTCAGCCGGACTTATGTGGAACAAGCTGCCGACGGCCTTTTGAGAAGGTCTTCCTCCGAGATCGTGAGTGCTCCCTGCGCGGTCGATCCCGTTATTCTGTCCATGGGAAGGGTGCTCCGCGGAGAACTCCTACAGGGGCAAATCCGCGACCCATTCCTGGTAGAAGCGGTGGGGGTCGTTTTGACCGGGCATCTTGTTCGACGCTGGAGCTCGCAGCCGAGTCTTCGACCGCTGAAGGGCCAACTCTCGCCAGGCCAGATTCGCAATACTCTGGATGCCATAGAGAGCAATATGTCCTCAGGCATTCGAGTCCGCGACCTGGCAAGTCAAATAGGCGTAGGAACTCACCAGTTCAGCCGGCTCTTCCGGCAAACGATGGGTTGCAGTCCTTACCGCTTTGTGATGTTGCGGCGGGTTGAGAGGGGGCGCTTTTTACTGGAAAAGACTGCGCTTCCGTTGGCAGAGATCTCCCTCGACCTTGGCTTTGTCAGCCAGAGCCACTTCACATCTGTATTTCATCGCGAAATGCGCACCACGCCACAGGCTTATCGCTCGTTCTTTAGGAAAGAAAACAGCAGAATCCTACCCAATTGAGTTGGCTCTTCCGTGCTTGCCCCTCCGATGATTCATTTGTTTTCGCCAGGCATCAACCCATACCCCGCCCACACACAAGGAGCATAGACAGAGAGCAATGCAATTCCGTACCAATGAGGCTCAGCATTCCACGTCATCACCAGGGACGTGAGACCGTTTGGCTAAGGCTCGACCAGGAGATCGCCAATCGAGCTAGCGAGCAATTGCGGAAACGGAGGATCGTAATTGGACAGGAAGATCGCCACGAAGTTCTGGTCGACATACAGTTTTAAGCCTGTGTTCACGCCGGGGCCTCCCCCGGGATGAGCGTAGACACGATGGCCCGGCGTCGCGGAGCATTGACATCCGTAGCCTTCCTGAATCAGACGATTGAACTCTTTCGAGTTCAATAATTTCCCGTTTTGCAGCGCCGTCGCGAATTTCAGCAGATCCCCCACGGTTGAGTATTCGCCTCCTGGCCCCGCAGCCGGGCCGGTGAGTAGATTTTTGTAGAAAGGCTCGGCACTCACCCACGGGCTGTCCGGGGCCAAAGGATCATCGGCATCGTCCCTGGTATAGGGCCGCGCCATTCCCTTTGGATGGCCCCAGCCAGTGGCGGTCATCCCCGCCGGTTGGAAAACATGTTCTCTCAGGTATTGCCGGAACTCCTGTCCGGATGACTGCTCGACAATCATGCTGGCCACGAGAAACCCGGTGTTGCTGTAGGATTGACCCTTCCCAGGTTCGAACAGCAACGGATCATTCGCAAATAGTGGGTAATAGTCTCTTAAGCGGCGAAGGTGAAATTTTGGAGTCTCCTTCGAGAATATGTCCGCTAAACCCGAAGTGTGTGTCAGTAGTTGGCGTAAGGTGATCTTGGACGCCACCGCTTTGTTGGGATAATCCGGCAGATAGCCGAGGATCGGCTCGTCGTAGCTGAGTTTCCCCTGAGAAACCAGTTGTGCTACGGCCACAGCCGTAAAGAGTTTGCCCGTAGAAGCAAGACCGAATGGAGTGTCCATCGTGATGACAACATGCGACTCCTTGTCAGCCTCGCCATAGGCGGCGCTTAACAGAGCCTTGCCGTTCCGGGCTACCAGCAAGGTTCCAGAAAAGAGATCGCGCGCCGCGGCCTTCTTGAGCGCTTGTCGGGCCATCTCCAGCCTTTCGCCGAAAAGAGTTGAGGCCGTAATCTTAGGCACGAATTCTTCCGTGTCGGCGGGCACGGGGATGAGTTGGTAGCTGTCGATCTGATCAGGAGCTTCAGCGGTACTCTTGATATCGATGTAGACTCTCTTGCCATCATTTTTTGTTTGAACAAAGGCTACAATTTCCGTCTCGAGTGGATGGACCTCTTTCAACGTCAATCCGCCGCTCCGCTTGGCGACGTTGAACAATGTCCGGGAAACCTTGTCAGGGACACAACAGGCGGTAGGCCAAGCGTCCTTCACCACCCTGTTTTTGGCGAAGCTGCCTGCAACGAACGAATCTATCCGGATCGCATCCCCGGAGTTTACTGCGTCGATGAAAGCGTTCAACAGCTTGCCGATAGGCGTCTGAGGGATACTTGGCTCGTCCGTTGCTTTCACCGTATTCTGCGCCAGCGAACGGCAACCGGTTCCGAGCACGAACAAACCTATCAAGCAGAAGTGCGCGAGCACTTTACTTTGCTTCAACATGTTTTCTCCTGACAGATTTGTGGGCGAGCGCTTTCTTGGACCGTTTGCTTCGCTTTCCGATTGTCCGCCGCATCCCTTATCCGAGAACTCTGGCTCACATTGATGAAAGTACGAAGAATGAATCACGTTCTTCTTTGATCTTCTTGTTTTCATCCAGCATGTAGAGGCAAGCTCTCGCCATGGTCACCATGGTCCCATCGGGACCCATGCCTATTCTGAAACTGACCAGAGTCAGTGCGTTACTTTCATCGCCAATCGTTCCGATCACCTGAACGCTACCCGGCTCTATGAGCTGAGCGGCCTTTACCTTGAGCGCCATGTATTTGTCGATGCCTGTAAATTCGCTGCCACCCATATTAGGGATCGTAGTTGTTACCGAAGCGTGCACATCAGGCGCAAGGAGCTCTTTTGTCTTATCCCAATCATGGCGACTCCAAGCGTCTATATGGGCGAGTGCTATCTTAACTGCCGGTGAGTCTTGCATCTTCATCCCTCCCATATCGTCGGAAGCAAGCAGGAATTCCGGATAACTGATAGTTAATCCAAACCAGGCTAGCTGTCCAATAATGGCGCGCCGGGTGGGGAGAGGAATGGCTGTCAGTACGTATGTCGGCTGTTCCATTGCATGCAATGCCTCCAAGATCCTTCTCGCGAGACCGGAATGAGCGTCCGTTCTGCCTTCCGAACTCCGGGACTCATTTGGTCATTGCCTCTTTCTTGAGGGCCTCTTTTATTTTTTCCACGTCCGAACCTGCTCCGGATCCTTCATAAAATGAAAGGTCCTCGTCGATTCCAACTAATCGGAGGCATTGACCGCCTGGAGCCTGGATGTAAAGATGGGGGTCCGGTATCTCAAGCTTCCTTACGAGACCGGACCCGAGAATGTTCCGGCTCATTTCTTCCACGTTGTCCGACTTGATTTCCAGCCAGACCGATCTTGCCGTCCGCAAGAACTCGCTTTCATCCGGGACATCCCCATAGAGGAACACGATATAGAAGTCTTCCCCCAGACTAAGGAAGTCCCTATCGCTCTCCTCTTTGGTGATTATTCCACCGAGAATATCGCAATAAAAGTTACGAATGCTGTCCCGGTCTTGGTGCGGAACAATGACCGACGAGTGATTTCCGAAAATTACCTTTGCCATAATCGCTCCCTTTCCAACCCCTCAATTGGATTTCTTCTGTAGATGCTTTCATCGGGTTTCCGCCGCGACTCTTTCTGCACTTTCTCGCGTTCCTCCCCTGTCTGGCATGCCTTGGTTCTCTGTGAGCAGTTTCTGCAGGCTCTCCGTGATGAAGAAATTCCAACCCTTCCTGCAGGCCTCGTAGCATTCCACGCCGGGTTCCAGTCCAGCATGTGTCATGGTCACAGTCGTTGCCCCGCCATTCCACGAGATAACGAAAACGACCTGGGTATCCTTCCACTCCTTCTTGTCTTCAACAAACTGCAAATTGCAATCGGTGACCCGCCAGACGATTCTCTTTGCGGGGACGAGTTCAGCCACGGCAAAGTCCACAAAAGTCTCGCCGAAACGAACCGTGAAGGTGTCGCCAATCTTCCCCGAGGCCCCGGTGAAGCTCGCGGTCCACCAGTCTGCCACGCGGTTGACCCGTGCGGTCGCTTCCTCAGCCGTGATGTTCGCGGTGATCGATGCAGAATAATCCTGTCCGGTCATCTGTTGTCTCCTTCTGTGTCGTGGTTGAAATATGCTGCAAAGCCCAGGAGCGCTTTACGATTCTTCGACAGCTTATTGAATCGGTCTATCAAATTCGAACGCGAGATGTCACATTCCGGGATGCTAACCTTCGAGACTCGATGCTGACAGTTCGGGAGCGCAGGCAACCATCCGCTGTTGGAAGAAGTCGCGCTCCATCGGGCTGCGGGCCAGAGCGGCCGCCGCACCGAATCGTTCGCGAGCGACGGCAGATCTTCCCACGCGCAGCTCGAACTCGCCGAGCGCTGCGAAATAGAATGGATACGCAACCAGGCGATCGCGATCGGCGATCTTTCCCAACTCTTCGAGCCCGCGTTCCGGACCTTCGAACTGTGCAATGGCGATAGCGCGATTGAGACCGATAATTGGAGAAGGGCGCATAGACAGCAGCCTGTCATAGAGTGAAACGATCGACTTCCAGTCCGTATCTTCCGCGCGAGGCGCGCGTGCGTGCACCGATGCAATCGCGGCTTCAATGTGATATTCGGTCAGTTCTGTGCCCTTTGCGGAAAGATCCAAGAACCTCATCCCTTCAGCCAGGAGTCCCTGATCCCATCGCGACCGATCCTGCTCGAACAGGGTTTGCAGGTTGCCGAACGCGTCAACCCTTCCCGGCATTCGCGCCGCATCAAGGCTCATGAGCGCGGCGAGCGCATAGGTTGTGGGGATTGCTCCTTGTGGATGCGCGAGGAGAATGGAGGTGAGGCGCATGGCCTCGCGACAGAGCTCCTCGCGGATG
>Ga0302325_10005662_pt1 | contig 28339 bp, 30 predicted proteins | sample Palsa_T0_2_FD_201948 | JGI IMG/M metagenome (GOLD analysis project Ga0302325, IMG submission 201948) | Peat permafrost microbial communities from Stordalen Mire near Abisko, Sweden - Palsa_T0_2 | ecosystem: Environmental > Terrestrial > Soil > Palsa > Peat permafrost | place: Sweden: Abisko...
GGCCTGAGGCGGGATCCCCGCCGAGCGACGTCTAACGGCGAGTAGTTCGGGGGCCTGAGGCGGGATCCCCGCCGAGCGACGTCTAACGGCGAGTAGTTCGGGGGCCTGAGGCGGGATCCCCGCCGAGCGACGTCTAACGGCGAGTAGTTCGGGGGCCTGAGGCGGGATCCCCGCCGAGTTCAGGCCAGCCACTGCGCCAGCGGCAGCGTGGCTCCGGCGGCCGCTAGCTGCGGCCGCGTGGGCGTGTCAATGCGTGGCAGGGTGGCGACCGCGACATCGCCGAGCCGGGCGATCGTGTCGCGATTGGAGCGCTCCACGACGCTGGGAGCCTCCGGCCAGGGGGTGAGCACAACGGCGGCGACGTCGAGCTGACCGCTGCGCGCAGCCTCGAGCGTCAGCAGCGTGTGATTGATCGTTCCGAGACCGGTCCGGGCGGCGATCACGAGCCGCAGGCCGAGGTCGCGGGCGAGGTCCCTGATGTCGTACCCGGGTGCGAGTGGGACCAGCAACCCGCCGACGCCTTCCACGATCACGGTGGCGTCCCCGCTGATGGCCTCCCAGATCTGCGCCCGGAGTGCGTTCGGGTCGATCGGTCTGCCGGCCAGCTCGGCCGCGAGGTGGGGCGACACCGCGGGGCCGTACCGGATCAGCGCCATCGTGTCCGGATCCGCGCCGCCGGCGCGGGCGAGCAGCTCGTGATCCGGGGGCCAGCCCGGATCGGCGGGCTCGTCGAGACCGCTTTGGACCGGTTTCAGCGGTCGAACCTGTTCGCCGCTCGCGCGCAATGCGGCGACGATCGCGGCTGCCACGACAGTCTTCCCGACGCCGGTGTCGGTGCCGGTGACAAAGAGGCCGCGCACCGCCAAACGGACTTCGGGCTAGGGCCGGCTACGCCGCGCGGGCGACCGGTGCGGGCGCCTCGTGGTCGAACGGACGCATCGCCGCCGCCGACTCGCCGTCGAACAGCGTCATTGGCACCGGCTCATCTGGATCCGACCAGCTCTGCTCGTGCTCCTCCCACGCGGAGTCGTCCGTCCATTCGCCGTCGTCAGTGTCCGCCGCCCTCGCGGCGGTGCCGGCCCTCGCCGCGGTGCCGGCCCTCGGCGCGGTGCGTGGGTCGAAGCCCGCAGCTCGCGCCGCCTGCGCGAGCGTATGTGCGGCGTCAGTGAGCTCCGCGACGCGATGGGAGGCCATCACCGCAAGGCGCAGGCGCGACGTTCCTGCAGGCACCGTGGGAGGCCTGATCGCCTGGGCGAACACACCGCGCGCGAGCGCGCGATCGCATATCCGCACCGCGAGCTCTGCATCCCCGACCACCAGCGGGATGATCTGGGTGCTGGACCCCTGGAGATCGAATCCTTCGCGCTCCAGCTCCGCCCGGAAGGCGGCGGCGTTCGTCGCCAGCTTCTCCACGCGGCGCGGCTCCTCCTCGAGGATCTCGAGCGCCGCCAGGGCCCCGGCCACCGCCGGCGGTGGAAGGGCGGTCGAGAAGATGAAGGTGCGCGCGGCGTTGACAAGGTACTTCGACATCGTGCGGTCGCAGGCGACGTATGCCCCGTAGGACCCAAGCGACTTGCCGAGCGTCCCCACGATGACATCGACCTGGTCCTCGAGTCCGGCTGCCGCGAGCGCGCCACGACCGCCGGGCCCGACCGCGCCTGTGCCGTGAGCCTCATCGACCATCACCCTCACCTGATAGCGCTCCGCGAGCTCGACGATCCGTCCGAGCGGCGCGACGTCCCCGTCCATCGAGAAAACGCCGTCGGTCACGATCAGAGCACCGCGGCCGTCGGCTTGGGCGAGGCCCCAAGCGAGGTGCTCGACGTCGCAGTGGTGATAGATGAAGACTTCGGCGCGCGAGAGGCGGCAACCGTCGACGATCGAGGCGTGGTTCAGCGCATCCGAGAAGACGACGTCCCCCGGGCGCGCCAGTGCTGCGATTACGCCTGCGTTGGCGAGGTAGCCGGAGCCGAAGAGGAGGGCGGTCTCGCGTCCCTTGAACGCGGCCAGGCGCTCTTCCAGCCGCCGGTGGATCGTCATCGTTCCCGACACGAGGCGTGATGAGCCCGCCCCGACGCCCCACCGCATCGCGGCGTCTGCAGCCGCGGTACGGACGCGCGGGTGATCGGCGAGGCCGAGGTAGTTGTTCGAGCACAGCAGCAGGACTGGCTTGCCGTCGAGTACCACGTGCGGACCCTGCGGGCCGCTCACGAGGCGGGTGCGACGGCCGAGGCCCAGGGCCTTCAGCTCATCCAACCGCGCCTCGATCTCGATCATCCTGCGGTGACCGTAACGAGAGGGTCGGACGGCAAGCCGCACTGGACTTCGTCCCGTCGCGACCTATCCTCCCTGATGACGGATTAACCGATCGACCATGAGGAGCAAGATGGAGGACTCGAGCATCCAGGGCCGCATCGAGCAGTTGGTCGCCGAGGAGCACGAGCTGCTCACCGAGGGCGAGGGCGCCGGACCTAGCGGGGAACGCCATGAGCGGCTACAAGAGGTGAAGATCGAGCTGGACCGCTGCTGGGATCTGCTGCGCCAGCGCCGAGCGCGCGAGGAGTTCGGTCTCGACCCCGATTCGGTGAAGCCGCGCGATCCCGGCGTCGTGGAGAACTACCTGCAGTAGCGCGATGCGCCGTGCTCACCACATCGCACTGCCGGGGCTGGGGCTCGGGCTGCTGATCGCCGCCCTGATCGCCGCGGCCAGCGTGAGCGTGGCGCTTGCGGGCGCCACGCGGACTCAGACGCACATCTATGAGGCGTTTACCTCCGCGGGTTCGCCCGCGATCCACGTGACCAAGACGGTTCGCGGGTTTTGCAACGGTGGATCGTCGGCGATCGACCGCGACGACGCGTGGCGCTGCTTCTTCGGGAACTTCGTCGTCGACCCCTGCTTCAGCTCGAGCGCGGCGAAGGGGGTCGTGCTTTGCCCGACGGACGCGTGGAGCTCGTCGGGGGTCGAGATCAAGCTGACCAAGGCGCTGCTCTACGGAGATAAGGGCAAGCCTTCGACCTCCGGCCAGCCGTGGGCCGTCGAGACGACATCGGGCGCCAAGTGCGAGATCGACACGGGTGCAACGTCCGTGGTCGACCACCGACGCGCCAATTACTTTTGCCAGAAAGGCAAGGACGTCCTCTGGGGGTCCCCGTCGCGCTCGTCTGAGCCGTGGACCATCTACTCCGCTCCGGCTACGGCGACCAAGCTCACGAGCAAGGTCAAGCTGAGCGTGGCCTGGTTCTAGCGGAGCCCCGTATTGGGCGCGCCGTCGGGGCGCGGCGGGACTGTCTGCTTGCGCCGGAATCGAAGCTGGGACGCCGGATTCCAGAGATGGACCTCGAGCGGCACGTCGTCCGGCTGCGCGAGCGCGGCCCGCGATCGCGCCTGGGCGATGACGTCGGGCGTCTCGCCGTCGAGCCAGCCGGAGCGATTGTCGGGCCTCGGATTGGATCCGTTGTCCGGCTGTCGGGCGACGTTCAAGCCGAGGTCCTCGAACATCGAGCGGTCCTCGTCGGGCGTGTTGCCGAGCGTGGTGAGGAAGTTGCCCATCATGACGCCGTTCAGCCCCGCCTTGACCGCCAACGCCTGCAGGTCGCCGAGGTTCTCGACGCGGCCGCCGCAGAGGCGGAACAGCGCTTCGGGTAGCACCAGCCGGAAGATCGCGATCCACTTGACGACCTCCCACGGGTCGAGCAGCTCGCGGTCGCCGAACTTGGTGCCGGGCCGCGGGTTGAGCAGGTTGATCGGGACGCTCGTGGGGTTGATCCCGGCAAGCTGGAACGCCATCTCGACTCGCTGCTCGCGCGTCTCGCCGAGGTTGAGGATGCCGCCGACGCACGTCTCGAGCCCGGCCTCGCGGACCGCGTCGATCGTTCGCAGGCGGCCCTCGTAGCGGACCGTCGTGGAGACCTCCGGGTAGTAGGACTCGGCCGTCTCGACGTTGTGGTGGACCCGCTGAATACCGGCCTCCTTCAGCGCCTTCGCGCGCTGAACCGACATGTGCCCGACGGAGACACAACGCTTGAGATTCGTGTGCTCGGAGACGAGCCGGGCGCCCGCGAGCACCTTCTCGAAGTCCCGCTTCGAGAGCCCCTGTCCCTGGGTCACCATGCAGAACCGATGGGCCCCCGCGGCCTCCGCGGCACGTGCGTGCTCGAGGATCTGCTCCGGCTCCATCATCGCGTGCATCGGGGTCTCCGCCTCCGCGTACCGCGACTGGGCGCAGAACCCGCAGTCCTCGGCGCATCCGCCGGACTTCGCGTTGACGAGCGAGCACATGTCCGTCGAGTCGCCGAAGCTGTCCACGCGGGCGCGCCACGCACGCTCGACGAGAGCCTCGATCTCGGCCGGGTCCTCAAGCTCCCCGAGTTGACGGGCCTCCTCGCGCGTGATCAGCGGCGGCATGTCTAAGACGATAGGAGACCGGCCGGACGCCAGCCGGAGCGAAGGTCGTCAGCCCACGAGTCGGAGTGAAGTTCGTCAGCCCCACTGGTAGGGGAGGAACTTGCCGTCGAGCGTGATGCGGACGCGATCGCCGGCCGGATCGGGCACCCGCTCGATGTCGGCTCGGAAGTTGATCGCGCTCATGATCCCGTCGCCGAACTCCTCGTGAATCAGCGCCTTGAGGGCGGGGCCGTATACAAGGACGAGCTCATACAGGCGGTAGATCGTCGGGTCCGTAGGAACAGGCCCATCAAGCGCGCCGCGGGTCGGGATCTGCTGGAGCACGGCAGCGGCCTCGCCGGGCAGGCCCAGCATCGCCACGAGCTCGTCCGCCTCCTTCGGAGTGAACGGATGCTGGCCCAGGACCGCTGCGGCAACCCAGACCCGTGGCCGGCCCAGCCGCTCGGCGAGCTCGGCGAACGTGAGCTTGCGCTCGTGCATCGCAGCTTCGATGGCATCACCGACCTCGCGCTTGGTCATGATCGAGCCCGGAGTATCTCAAGCTTGGGGCCTATAAGCGCGACCGGACCGCGACCTCCGCCCGTCGCGCTAGTGCCCCGGCCCGTCGCGCTAGTGCCCCCGCCCGTCGCGCTAGTGCCCCCGCCACCTCGGCGGGCGCTTCTCGCCGAAGGCCCTGACTCCCTCGCGAAAGTCATCCGAAGAGAAGCAGGCGCGGCGAAGCTCGATCAGCTCCCGCTCAACGTCCGGGTCGAGCGCGGCTTGCGCGTCCAGAACCGCCCTGATCACCCGTTTGTTGCCCCGGCTCGCCAACGGGGCGTTGGCTGCGATCTCGCCGGCCAGCTCGAGGACCTGCTCCGCGAGCCGGTCCGGTTCGACGACGGCGTTCACCAGCCCCCAGGCCCGGGCGGTGCGTGCGTCGATGCGGCGCCCGACTAGGAACAGCTCCCGGGTCCGCGGGGCGCCGACCGTGTCGATGAACTTGCGGATGCCGGTGTGGGAGTAGACGAGGCCGAGCTTGGCCGGGGGCATCGCCAAGGCGACCGTGGCGGCGGCGACGCGCAGGTCGCATGACAGCGCCAGCTCGAGTCCCCCGCCGATCGCGTGGCCGTTGAGCGCCGCGAGCGTGGGGTAGGGATAGTCCTCGATCGCCTCGATCGCGGCAGTGAACGGGTGTGCGATCAGCCTCTCCGCCTCCTCCGCCAGGAGCTCCTCTGCCAGGCCGCCGATGTCGTAGCCGGCCGAGAACGAGCCGCCCACGCCGGTGATGAGGACGCAGCGAGCGTCGAGCTGCGGCATCGTCGACGAGATCCGGTCGAGGATCCCGTGGTCGAGTGCCCCGCGCTTGTCGGGATTCGAGATCGTCAGCCGTGCCACTCCGGGCGCCGGCTCGTCGACGATCAGCTCTCCACTACTCAAGGATTACGAGCGTGTCGCCCTCGGCCACCGACTGGCCTTCCTCGCAACGGATCTCCTTGACCACGCCCGGATCCTCGGCCTCAACCGGCATCTCCATCTTCATCGACTCGAGGATCACCACTGTGTCGCCCTCCTCGACGCTGTCGCCGACTTCCACCTCAATCTTCCAGACGGTGCCGGTGATATGGGCCTCGACCTCGGTCACAACGAAAAGCCTCCTGTGCGCGTGATAACGAGCCGCAGCATAGTGGCGGGGTCCGACGAGTCGACGACGAGGTCGCTCGACCGTTGAACGCGGGCCGGTTACGTCCGACTGATGGACCAAAATGCGGGATCTGATCTTGGCTACGGTTGACTGCTGACTCGTAGCCCGATTGCATCGTTGGCAAGGAGAGCGAGTCGATGCCCCCGCCGCATATCTTCGTCAGTACCCGGTCACGCCGCGACTACCCGCGTCGGCGCCCCTCAGCCACAGTGGTGCCGCACGCGATGCTGTTGTTCGTGGCGCTCGTCGTGCTGGTGTGGGTGCTGGCCGCGCTGGTCTTGTGGCGAGGCTAAGGGTTCTACGCACCGTCGACCGTCAGGATCGCACGCTGAGGTTCGGGAGTTCCGCGGGCGTGCAGTCGATCCAGCTGGATTGAGTTCGGTAGGGATTTCAGGCGGACCTGGCCGAGAAGCGCGACTATCGAGGCGGTCGCATGACCCACTGGGGTTTTAAGAAGGTGATAACGGGTGGGGAGCGCACGCCGAGCGCGCGGCAACAGAGGCCGGTGCGCTTTTGCGAACCAGGGGTGCGGTAAAGAACACCGCCCCCCTGAAACTCCAACACCGATGGCAGAAATCGTCCGCTAACCGTCATTGCGGACAGGCCCCACCCGCGCCAAGATAGCCGGGATGACTGCGGCGAACCGGCGACGAGTGGTGGTGCTCGCGTTCCCCGACGTGCAGATGCTCGACGTGACCGGCCCGAGCGAGGTGCTCTCGCTCGCCGATCGGTTCCACGGGCCGGCGTACGAGCTGGAGCTGGTCGGGGTGGCGCCCGCTCCCGCTGCCGCGCCCGCGCCCGCTGCCGCGCCCGCGCCCGCTGCCGCGCCCGCGCCCGCTGCCGCGCCCACGCGCGCTGCCAGACCCGCCCTCGCTGCCGGGCGAAAGCCCGCGCGCACCCCGGCCCCGATCGCCGCCTCGAGCGGGATGCGCCTGCTCCCGGACCTCGACGTCGTAGACTGCCGTGGACCGATCCACACCCTGATCGTGCCCGGTGGCCTGGGCGTCAAGGCCGCGCAGCACGACGAAAGGCTGATTGATTGGATCCGCGCCGCGGCGGCGCGCTCGCACCGCATCGCGTCCGTTTGCACCGGCGCTTTCCTGCTCGCGCGCGCCGGACTGCTCGACGGTAGGCGGGCGACGACGCACTGGGCGGCGTGCGCGCAGCTCGCCCGCCGGTACCCGTCGATCGATGTCACGCCTGATCCGATCTTCGTCCGCGATGGAAACGTCCACACGTCCGCGGGCGTCACCGCAGGCATCGACCTCGCGCTCGCGCTGGTCGAGGAGGACCTTGGCCATCGTGCCGCGCTCGAGGTGGCGCGCTCACTCGTGCTTTTCGTGCGCCGACCCGGCGGCCAGGCCCAGTTCAGCGCCGGCCTCGCCGCCCAGGCGGCCGAGCGAGCCTCGGTGCGTGATCTCCAGGCCTGGCTTGTGGACAGCCTGGCGGAGGATCTGACCGTCGCGGCGCTCGCCGAGCGCTGCTTCATGAGCCCGCGAAATTTCGCTCGCGTGTTCGCGCGCGAGGTCGGCCTGACCCCCGCCGTGTACGTCGAGTCGCTGCGGCTCGAGCGCGCGCGGATGCTGCTCGAGAGCACCGAGCTGCAGGTCGAGGAGATAGCCGCCCGCTGCGGTTACGGGACGGTGGAAACGCTGCGGCGCGGATTCGCGCGGCGTTTGCACGTCAGCCCGAGCGAATACCGAACGCGATTCCAGACGCCGCCCGCGGGCGTCATCCCGATCAGGAGGCATGCAAGATGAAGATCGCCATCCCCATCTTCGATCGCATCACGGCGCTCGATGCCGTCGGCCCGTACGAAGTGCTCTCGCGGTTGCCGGGCGCGACGGTCCATTTCGTCGCCGACGAGCCCGGACCGAAGCGCACCGAGACCGGGATGCTTGCACTGACGGCCGACCTGGCCCTCGACGAGCTCACCGACCCCGACGTCGTAGTCGTGCCGGGCGGCTACGGCACGCGCGCCCTCGCTCGGGATGAGCACATCCTCGGCTGGCTGCGCAGTGCGCACGAGACCTCTCTCTGGACGACGTCGGTCTGCACCGGCTCGCTGCTGCTCGCGGCCGCCGGCCTGCTCGACGGGCTCGAGGCGACCACCCACTGGCTGGCGCTCGACACCCTCGCCGAGTACGGTGCGGTCCCGGTCGAGCGACGGGTCGTGGCGCACCCGGAGGCCCGGGTCATCACCGCAGCCGGAGTGTCGTCGGGAATCGATATGGCGCTGACGCTCGCCGCCCACATCGCCGGCGAGGAGATCGCTCAGGCGATCCAGCTTGGGATCGAGTACGACCCCGAGCCGCCGTTCAACAGCGGCTCGACCGCCAAGGCGTCGCCCGAGATCGTCGAGCTGGTTCGCGGGCGCGGCCGGCCCCTTCGCCTGAGCGGGACCGAGCTCGTACCTATCCGCCGAGCGCCGCGCGTAGCGGCGCCGCGAGCTCCGGCGGATTCACCTCGCGCACGGTGACGCTGTCGCAGCCCACCCAGGTGGCGGCCTCGCGCAGTGCATCCGCCATCGCGTCGAGCGCTCGCGGTTCCACCGTGATTTGCTTGGCCACCAGCGTCCGTCCGTCCCGACCCGGGTCGACGCGGCCGGCCAGACGCCCGCCCGCGAGCAACGGCATCGCGTAGTAGCCGTGCACGCGGCGGGGCGCCGGGACATACGCCTCGATCCGGTGCTCGAAGCCGAACATCCGCTCCGTGCGGGGCCGATACCAGACGAGCGAGTCGAACGGCGAGAGCAACGTTGCTCGGTGCCTCCCGCGCTTCGCGAGGCCGGCAAGTGCGGCCGGATGCGCCCACGCCGGCTCGCGCCAACCCGCGACGCGAACCTCGACCAGCGACGTGTCGGCGAGCGCCGCTCTCACCGCGGCGCGCGGTAGGCGGTGAAAGTCGGCGAGGTCGCCGAGCGTGGCAACGCCCAACGCAAGCCCGGAGATGTCCGCCAGCGCGCGGATGCAGTCGGCGTCCTCAGGCTCAGCGGCGGCGAGCACGGCGGGCGGCAGCGCGCGCTCAGGGAGGTCGTAGACACGCCGCCAGCCGCGCCGGGTCGTGCACACAGCCTCCCCGATGTCGAGTAGCCACTCGACCGCGACCTTGACCTCGGACCAGTCCCACCACGGGCCGCCGCGCTTGGCGCCTCCAAGCTCAGTCGATGTCAGCGGCCCCTCGGTGCGAAGGCGTGCGAGCACCTTCTCGGTGACGCCGGGCGGGACCTCATGCCATCGCATCCCGCGGGCGCGGAACCGGCGCCGCCGGAACGAGAACAGCGGCCACTGCTCGACCGGCAGCACGCAGGCCGCGTGCGCCCAGTACTCGAACGCCGTCCCGTCCGACCAGTACGCGTGCTCGACCGCATCGCGCCCGACCGCGCCGAGCCGCGCGTAGGCGACCAGCTCGTGCGAGCGCGCGAGCACCGAGATCGTGTCCAGCTGAACGGCGCCAAGGCGCCCCAACAGCGCCGCGACGCCGCCGCGACGGTCGGCGGCGCCGAGCACGCCCTGCGCGCGCAGCGCAGCGCGACGGGCCTCGGCGGCGGAGAGCTCGGGAACGGACACCGAACGATCCTGCCATCCCGCGCGCTCGAACCACAGGCTGGCGCGCGCGGCGGCCGACGGATACGCTGCGCCGCGAGGTGATCCTCGCGATCGACCAGGGCACGACGGGGACGACATGCCTCGTCTTTGACCACCAGGCCGAGCTGATCGGGCGTGCTTACCGTGAGTTCGAGCAGCACTTTCCGGCGCCCGGCTGGGTGGAGCACGACGCGGAGGAGATCTGGACCGTCACGCAGGCGGTTGCCGGCGAGGCGCTCGACGACGCCGGCCTGCGACCGGGTGAGCTCGAGGCGGTTGGGATCACCAACCAGCGTGAGACCGTATGCGTTTGGGACCGGCGAAGCGGTGAGCCGCTGCATCGCGCGATTGTGTGGCAGGACCGCCGCACGGCGGGGCGCTGCGGGGAGCTGAAGGCGGCCGGGTATGAGCCGCTCGTTCGGACGAGAACGGGGCTGGTGCTCGACCCGTACTTCTCGGCGACGAAGATCGAGTGGCTGCTGGCCAACGTGGAGGGGCTTCGCGAACGTGCCGAGGACGGCCGCGCCGTGTTCGGCACGATCGACTCCTGGCTGATCTTCAAGCTGACCGGGGAGCACGCGACCGATCCGTCGAACGCCTCGCGCACGATGCTGTTCGACATCGGCGCGGGCACGTGGGACCCCGAGCTGCTCGAGCTGTTGCGGATCCCCGCTCGGGCTCTGCCCGAGGTCCGGCCGAGCTGCGGCACGCTGGGCGTCACCCGGCCGGAGGCGTTGCACGGCCACGCGGTGCCGGTCGCGGGCGTCGCCGGCGACCAGCAGGCGGCGCTGTTCGGGCAGGCCTGTGTCGATCCTGGCCTCGGCAAGAACACGTACGGCACCGGGTCGTTCGTGCTCCAGAACGCCGGCTACCATCCGCCGCCGCCGGTTCCTGGGCTGCTCAGCACGGTCGCCTGGGGGATCGGGCCGCGGCTCGCCTACGCGCTCGAGGCGTCGATCTTCGTCACCGGAGCCGCGGTCCAGTGGCTCCGCGACGGGCTCGGGATCATCGCCGACGCGGCGGAGACCGAGCAGCTCGCGGCTTCACTGTCGGCGAACGACGGCGTCTACTTCGTCCCGGCGCTTGCGGGGCTCGGTTCACCGCACTGGGATCCGTACGCGCGCGGGGCGATCGTCGGCCTTACGCGTGGCTCGACCAGGGCCCACCTGGCGCGCGCGACGCTCGAGGCGATCGCGTACCAGACGACAGATGCCGTTCGCGCGATGGAGGCGGCGAGCCGTCAACCGCTGGTCGAGCTTCGCGCCGACGGAGGCGCGACCGCGAACGGATGGCTGATGCAGTTCCAGGCCGACGTGCTCGGTGTGCCAGTGCTGCTGCCGGAGATCGCCGAGACGACAGCCCTCGGCGCCGCCTACCTCGCGGGCGTCGGGATCGGGCTGTGGACGATCGACCGCGTTCGCGCGAGCTGGCGCGAGCGACGCAGGTACGAGCCCGCGATGGGCGCGGACGAACGGGAGATGCTGCAGCACGGGTGGCGACGGGCGCTCGAGCGGGCGCGAGACTGGGTCGAGGCGTAGCCTCAAGCTGAGAGACATGCCAGACGACGCCGAGTCAGTCGACCTCGACCTCCTTTCCGCATCGCTGCGCGCTGACGCGGGCGACCTGGGCGCCTTCGTCGAGAGCCTCGCGGTGAAGCTCGAGGACTCGATCCCCGCCCACGTTCGCGTCGATCGGCGCCGGTCCGGGTTTCGCGGGCCAAAGCTCGTGCAGCAGATCGTTGTCGATCTGGGCGACCAGCGACTCGAGCTGCGCTACGGAAGCGGCATCGAGACCCGGCGTGCCAAGCTGTCGGGTGGGATTGTGCTCAAGAGTGAGCAGCTCGACACCGACGCCTGGCTGGCGGCCCTCGGCGCAGCGCTGGCCGTCGAGGCGAGGCGCAGCGAAACCACGCGTCAGGCGCTGCAGCGCCTGCTGATCTAGGAGAGTTCAGATGGGTTTCTTCAACCGTCCAGACGATGACAATCAGCAGAACCAGGCGAAGGAGCCCAACGCTCCGGCGGCGACGGTCGACAATGAGACGCTCGAGGATGCGCCCCACGCGGGCGACTATGAGGCGGGCTCGCTTGCCGGCATCCCGCAGTCCGGTCGGGAGCGGATCGCACGGATGAAGCAGGACGTCGCACGCGGATTCTTCACCAGCGACCTCTCGGTCAACGAGTTCCTGCTGGTCAAGCAGTCGGGCTTCGAGCCGCTCGGGCTCGTGCTCGGCAGCTCGATCTACCACATCGGCTTTCAGCAGGCGATGTGGAACCAGAGCCAGGAGATGGGCGTCCTCACCCAGGCGATGTATCACGCCCGGGAGCTGGCGATGACACGGATGGAGGAGGAGGCAGACCAGCTCGGCGCCGACGGCATCGTCGGTGTGCGCCTCGAGATCGGTCGCTACCAGTGGGGCGCCGATCTCGCCGAGTTCATCGCCGTCGGTACCGCCGTCAAGCACGCCGCCGGCGAGCTACACCGGGCGCCGAACGGTCGACCGTTCACCTCGGATCTGAACGGGCAGGACTTCTCGACCCTGCTGCGCTCGGGCTACCGGCCGGCAGGACTGGTCATGGGCAACTGCGTTTACCACGTTGCGCATCAGGGCCTGCGCGCGTCGTGGAGGCAGATGGGACGAAATCTGGAGATGCCCAACTTCACCCAGGCCTTGTACGAGGCCCGTGAGCTGGCGATGGAGAGAATGACGAACGAGGCGAAAGATCTGCAGTCAGCCGGGATCGTCGGCGCCAGAATCGCCCAGGGCAGCCACGGCTGGGGTGCGCATGTGATCGAGTTCCTCGCGATCGGCACCGCCGTCGTTCCCGTCAGTGTCGAGCACGAGATCGAGCGGCCGTCACTCGTACTTCCGCTGAGCGGCTAATACCGAATAGGGTCCACCACACGATGCCGGACGTCGAGCTCAAGCCGCAGGTCTACAAGGACCCGCGACCGAAGGAGTACTTCGACAGTTTCCATGCCCGCTCGAGGACGCGCGACCCAAACGCGATGTACGAGGTGGTCCGCATCACGACCATGCTGCACGGGCTGATCACCTTCCGGGCGCGCGGCCTCGGAACGGAGAACGTGCCGATGGGCCCGGTCATCCTGGCACCCAACCATGCGTCGTTCATGGACCACTTCTTCACCGGCGCGTTCATCCGGCGGCGGGTCCGGTTCATGGCCAAGTCGCAGATGTTCAAGCCACCGTTCGGGCCGCTCGTGTACAGCCCCGGCGGAGTGTTCCCCGTCCGCCGCGGTCACCACGACGAGGAGGCGTTCCTGACCTCGTTCGAGATCATCGGGCGGGGTGGCGCGATCGTGATGTATTGCGAGGGCGGGCGCTCGCGGACCGGCAAGCTCGCCGACACGGCCAAGCCGGGCATCGGGCGGCTCGCGCTGCAGACCGGTGTGCCTGTGGTCCCGGTGGCGATCCTCGGCTCCTACCAGGTACGCAACTGGAAGCGCCTCCACTTCCCGAAGGTGACAGTGCAATACGGCAAGCCATTCAAGTTCAAGCTCGTCGAGGCGCCAACTCGCGAGCAGCAGCAAGAGGCGGCGGACCTCATCTACGGCCGGATCAGGAGGCTGCACGGTGAGCTTGCGCGTGTTGGGCACACCGCCGCCCGCCGGCAGCGCCGCCGCGCCGAGCGCGCCGCAACTGGCGGCGCCGCCGCGCTCTGACGAGAGACCGCGCGGCCCCGGAGCCGCCGAACGTCCCGCAGCGTCTACGCGGTCGCCGCCGCCGCGGCCTGCTCGAGCCCGAGCTCCTCGATCGCCGCCTCGCGCATCTTGAACTTCTGCACCTTGCCGGTGACCGTCATCGGGAAGGAGTCGACGAACTTGATGTAGCGGGGGATCTTGTAGTGCGCGATCTGGCCCCGGCAGAACTCGCGCACGCCGTCCTCGGTCGGCGTGGCGCCCGGACGCGCAACCACCCAGGCCATCAGCTCCTCGCCGTAGCGCTCGTCGGGCACCCCGATCACCTGCACGTCGGCGATCTCCGGATGCGTGTAGAGGAACTCCTCGACCTCTCGCGGGTAGACGTTCTCGCCACCGCGGATGATCATGTCCTTGATCCGGCCGACGATGCGCACGTAGCCATCCTCGTCCATCACCGCAAGGTCGCCGGTGTGCATCCAGCGCTGACCGTCGATCGCCTCGCTGGTGCGCTCGGGATCATTCCAGTAGCCGCTCATGACCAGGTATCCGCGAGCGCGGAACTCGCCCGGCTCGCCGCGCGGCTGGGTGCGCCCGCTCTGGGGGTCGACGATCTTGATCTCCGTGTGCGGCATCACCTCGCCTACGGTCCCGCAGCGATGCTCGAGTGTGTCGTCGCGCCGCACCTGCGTGCTCACGGGTGAGGTCTCGGTCATGCCGAACGCGATCGACATCTCGGTGATCCCCATCTCGCTGGTGACCTTCTTCATGATCTCGATCGGGCAGGGCGAGCCGGCCATGATTCCCGTGCGCAGCGAGCTCACGTCGAACTCGCGAAAGCGCGGGTGCTCGAGCTCGGCGATGAACATCGTTGGTACGCCGTAGAGGCTCGTGCAACGCTCCTGCGCGCAGGCCTGCAACGCGGCCTCGGCGTCGAAGGTCTCGCTCGGGTAGACCATGCACGCGCCGTGGCTCGTCGCACCCAGATTCCCCATCACCATCCCGAAACAGTGATAGAGCGGGACCGGGATACACACACGGTCAGCCTCGGTGTAGCTCAGCAGGCCGGCGACGAAGTAGCCGTTGTTGAGGACGTTGTGGTGGCTGAGCGTCGCGCCCTTCGGGAAACCGGTCGTGCCGCTCGTGTATTGGATGTTGATCGGATCGTCGAAGTCGAGCTTCGCGATCCGGGAGCGCAGAAGGTCCTCGCTCGCTCCGCCGTCCGCGAGCTCCGCGAACTCGTCCGTGCCGAAGAAGATCGACCGCTCGAGCGACGGCAGCGAGCCGCGCACCGCCTGCACCATCTCGACGTAGTCCGACCCCCGGCATTCCTGCGCCGCGAACAGCCACCGGCAACCCGCGTGCCCAAGCACGTACTCGAGTTCATTCACCCGGTAGGACGGATTGATGTTCACGAGGATCACGCCGGCCTTGGCGGTCGCGTACTGCACCAACGTCCACTCGTACCGATTCGGACTCCAGATGCCGACCCGGTCGCCGTGCCGGAGGCCGGCCGCCAGCATCCCGCCCGCCAAGCGATCGACTGCTTGGCCCAGCTCGGCATAGGTGTAGCGGATGCCCTGATGGACCGAGACGAGCGCCTCGGCGCCCGGTACGCGCGCGACGGTGCGCTCGAGGTTCTCGCCGATCGTCTCGCCGAGGAGCGGCTGGTCATGGGCGCCATGAGCGTAAGACAGGGTCATCGAACTACTCCTTCCTCGGACGGCGTGATGCTACTTCCCGCGCCCATGGCCGGTAGCGTTCGGTTCCGATGGGGACTCCGGAGCTGCTGCTGCCTGACCTCCTGTCCGAGCGGACGGTCGCGCTGGCCGGCGGAGCGCGGGCTGCGGTCGTGAGCGCGCTGAGTGGTCTCGGCGCGCGGCTCGTCTCACTCGGCGGCGGCGTCAATGCGCTTGCGCACGAGCTCGACGCCGAGGCGTGGGCGGCCGAGCACTCGCCGGTGCACGCGCTCGTCTACGACGCAGCGGCGGTCTTCGCAGACGGTGGCGCGGCCGGACTCCGCGCGGCCGTCGACGATGGCTGGAGCGCGATCCACGCGGTCGCGACTACCGCATTCATCCCAACAGGTCGCGGCGCCGCGATCGTGCTGATCGCGCCTCGTGAGGCCGCCGGCGCCCACGCGACCGCGGTTCGCGCCGCACTCGAGAACACGGCCAGGACGCTGTCGATCGAGTGGGCCAGGTTCGCCGTCACGACGACGGCGATCACCCCTGGCGCGAGCACCTCCGACGCCGACATCGCCACGCTGGTCGCGTTTCTGGTCTCGCCGGCCGGCGCCTACTACTCGGGGTGCCGATTTGAGCTCGGGGCGGTCGGGTCCGTTACGACAGGTCGAGCACCATCTGCGGATCCGGGATGACGTGATCCTCGGCGCCCTCGCCGGGGATGATCGCGGTACCGATGGCGAAGAACTCGATCACGTGGCTGCCCCAGCCATGGCTGTTCTCGTGGATGTCCACGCCGACGATCCCCTCGGCCTTCGCCTCGAGTGCCTCGGCCTGCATGCGCTCCATCGCGAGCTCGCGCGCGTCGTAGAGGGCCTGGGTGAAGTTGGGGAGTTCGACGTTCTTTCCTGTGTTTCCGATCGACTGCTTCCAGCTCTGGTGGGCGACGTGGTACACGCATGAGCCCATCACCATGCCGACGGGCCGGTGACCGGTCTGTAGAACCGCCCAGAACTCCTGTCCGCTGAGATCGGATGTGAACGGACGGCCGGATGGGGCACGGTGCAGCTTGCCCTCGCGGTGCTTGACCGCGGTCCCCATCGCGACGAACTCCGCCATGTTCTGCCCCCAGTCGTAGCGGCCGATGTTCAGTCGCACGCCGACGATGCCGTCGGCGCCGAGCTGGTCGGCCTCCTCCTCCATGCGGGTCATCGCGAGCTCGCGGGCCTCGTACATCGCCTGGGAGAGCACCTGCATCTCCTGGCTCTGCTTCCACATCGACTGCTGATAGCCGATGTGGTAGATGCTCGAACCCATCACCAGCCCGACCGGCTGGAAGCCGGCGTGGCGGACGAGCAGGAACTCGTTGACGGACAGGTCACTGGTGTAGAGACCGGACTTGTTCTGCGCGATCCGCTGGCGGCCCGCCTCGGGCACGCCCTCGGTGCTGGTGGGGTCGTATGCCATGGCTGGTTCCTTTCGCGGTGGGATTCTCTGCGTCGCGCGTGGAGCTAAAGGGACAGGACGGTGATCGGTTTGGTCTTGGTGGTGTGTACCGCGAGCGCGGGGTCTTCACGGATCGCCGTACCCATCACGTGGAAGGTCACCTCGAGGTCCTCGCAGTCGACCATGTTGCGTCTGACGGAGTGGGTGCGCCCGTGCTCGTCGAGCTGGACCCCGACGAGTCCGTCGGCACCTAGCTGCTGTGCCTGGTAGACGACTGAGCCGACGGCCTTCTCGCGCGCTGCGTAGACGCCGCGGGTGAAGTCCCGAAGCTCCTGGTTGACCCAGGCGGTCCCACCAAAGCCGCCCGCGGTCGCCTGCACCGTCTGCCACGACGCGGGGACGTAGTGCACGCTGGTGTGCGCGGCGATCCCGACCGGCCGGACTCCCGCTTTGCAGAGCTGAACGAACTCCTGGCCGCTCAGGTCGGTGAGCACCGTCACCCCTTTAGGGTGGTGCATGTGTGGCGGCAGGCGCACGGCCGTGCCGACGACTACGAACTCGATCGCGCGCGCCGCCCAGTCGTGGGCTCCTTGAATGATTCTGACGCCGACCACCGCGTCCGCGCCCGCGAGCTGCGCCTCTTCGATCAACCGTTTGAAGGCGAGGCTGCGACACGTGTTGAAGGCGCCGGACAGCACTGTCACCTCCGTCGGCACGTTGTAGTAGACGGGCTGCCAGCCAACGTTGTAGATCGAGGAGCCCATCACCTGCGTCAGGGCCTGGACGCCGTATCCGGCGAGCAGCACGAACTCGTGCACCGACAAGTCGCTGGTGAAGAGCTCGGGCTTGCCCTCGCTCGACGCGAGCTCGCGCAGCCGCTTCTCAGCGGCCACCGGTAGCCCGCCGGCCTCGATCCGGCGACGTGACTCCTGCGCATCCAGCTCGGCCTGCTCGGCCGCTTCGGCGCGCCGGACCTCGGCGGCCTTCTCCTCCTCGGCGCGCAGGCGCTCGGCGGCCTTCTCCTCCTCGCTGCGGTGGTGGAAGAGGGGCATCAGGTCAGGCCTCTGTCCCGCCGCCGGCGCGCGGGCCGCTCCCGTGGGCGCCCAGCCAGCTGCACAGGTCATCCATTACCTGCTCCTGCTCGGGCTCGTTGAGGATCTCGTGATAAAGCCCAGGGTAGGACTTCACGGTCCGGTCCGCCGCGCCGATCCTCTGGCCGAGCATCACGCTGCCCTCTGGTGGGCAGATAGCGTCGGCGGTGCCGTACAGAATCAGCGTCGGCACCGTGATCTGCGATACGCCTTCGGGAAAGGACTCGACGGCAGTGGCAAGCTCCGCGACGGTGCGGACGGGCAGCTTGCCGTGATGGACGAGCGGATCGTCCTTGTAGGCCTGCACGACGGCTGGGTCGCGGCTGACGAGTGAGGCGTCGACGCCGATCACGGGGAGGCGAGGCGTGAGCGTGGACAGCACCTTGGCGGCGATGCGGACGACCGGAGAGGCCGCTTCGAGCGCCGCGAGCGGCCCCGAAAGCGCCAGCGCGTCGAGTCGATCCTGGTGGCGCATCGCGTAGCAGAGCGAGAGCGTGCCACCCATGCTGTGGCCGAGCAGGAACACGGGGACGCCGGCATGGTCAGTTGTGGAGCGGAGCGCGAGTGTGTCGAGGTCGGCCACCGCGTTGTCCATCCGGTCGATCAGCGCGCGAGGTCCTGTGGAGCGGCCGTGACCGCGGTGATCGAGCGCGTACACGGCATACCCTTCGCGGGTCAGCCGGTCGGCTACATGCGCGTAGCGTCCGCTGTGCTCGCCCGCGCCGTGCGCGATCACGACGATGCCGCGCGGCGGGCCTTCCGGCAGCCACGCCTGCCAGAAGATGCTCGGGCCGCCGGTCCCGGCAAACGTCCCGTCGCGGTGCATCAGGAGTCGGCCCAGGGCACTACCACAGCGTCCTCATGGGGCGAATCACGCGCGACGACGTATTCCGCGGCCTCGCTGTCGGACATGTTCTCGAGGATGTGCGTCTCGCGCGGTGGTATGTACACAAGGTCGCGCGGCTCGAGCATCAGCTCCTGCTCGAGATGGTCGCCCCATTTGACGCGCAGATGCCCTGACAGCATGTAGACCGCGCTGTCGCAGCCCTCGTGGTAGTGGGGGCGCGAGCGCGTCAGCGGCGGAACGCGGAAGACGGCCATGTAGATGTTCTGCGCGCCCGCAGTCGCCTGCGAGATCTCTGATCCACCGACCACTCCACGGGGCACATCGCGGTCCGGGCCGGGCTTGACGACCCTCATCCTCGCGAGTCTACTTGCGCCTGCTCGCGTGGGGCGATCTCGATCTGAAGCGGCGGCTGCGGAGCGACCTCGTGATCCACCTGCAGCGTCGTGTGCTCGATCTCGAAGCGCTGTCCGAGGATCACCTGCAGCCGGCGCCGCAGCTCGTGGCAGTCGTCGCCCGCGCGGGCGACGACGTGGGCTGACAGGGCGGGGAACCCCGATGTCACTTCCCAGACGTGCAGGTCATGCACCTGCACGACGCCCGGCTGCGCGGCTAGGTGATGCCCGATCGCCTGCGGGTCGAGACCGTCCGGCGCGGCCTCCATGAATACCCGGGCTGAGGCCATCAGCAGTCCGTAGGCGGTGTAGAGCATCAGTCCCGCGACGAGGAGCGAGGCGATCGCGTCGGCGCGTCGGTACCCAGCGGCGATGATTACGACGGCCGCGATCGCCGTTGCGATGAAGCCGTACAGGTCGGTCAGGATGTGGCGGTAAGAGCCCTCGACGTTGAGGCTGCGCTCGTGTTCGCCGGCCAGGATCCGCGCTGCCAGGAGGTTGACTGCGATGCCGACCAGCGCGACCACCAGGACCACCGATCCTTCGACGGCCGGCGGGGAGACGAGGTGGCGGATGCTCTCGTAGACGATCAGCAGCCCGAGCACGAGCAGCGTTACGCCATTTGCCTGGGCGCTCAGGATCTCGGCCCTCCCAAGGCCGTAGGTCATCGCCCCGGCAGCAGGGCGCGATGCCAGCCGAGCAGCGAGCAGCGAGAGCGCCAGCGCCGCCGCATCGGTCAGCATGTGGGCGGCGTCGGAGAGCAGCGCCAGCGACGAAGCGATCATGGCCGCGACGACCTCGGCAACCATGAAGACGACGATCAGCGCGAGCGCCGCGGTCAGCGCACGCCGGTCAGCGTCGCGGCCTCCGTGCGCGTGGCCTCCGTGCGCGTGGCCGCCGTGCGCGCGGCTGCCGTGCGCGTGATGGGCGTGGCTCACAGGCTGACCGAGTCTAGTCTGAAGTTCCCAGGCGGAACGTCGGTCTAGTCGGCGGAACGCCCGCCAGAACCACTCAGTTCACCGACGGGTCGGGTGGCATCCTCGCTACCAGGGCATAGCTGCCGCCCTTTCGCGTGAGCACGGTGGCCCACAGCTCCTTGGGGTCGGCGGCGAAGGCGTCCTCGCGCCGGGCCGTCTCGACGATCCAGTCGCCTCGCTCCAGCTCGCCGTCGAGCTGTCCGGCGCCCCAGCCGGCATGCCCGACGAACGCCCGCGCGCGGCGGACTCCTGTGCCGAGCGACTCCATCGACGGATCCGTTCCGAGGACACCGACGTCGTCGAACGCGATCAGCGCGGCGTCGCTCGGATCCTCGAACTCTGCGAGGACGATCACCGAGCTCGGCTGCACCGGGCCGCCGATGAACACCGGATCGTCTGGGTCGACAAGCTCCCCGAGTTGCGAGACGGCGTCGACCACGGTGGTCTCCGAGGGCCGGTTGAGCACGACCCCCAGCGCGCCCTCGTCGCTGTGCTCGACGACGAGCACGACGGTCCGCCAGAAGTTCGGATCGAGTAACGCCGGCCCCGCGATCAGCAACTGTCCGCGCACCGATGTCATCAGCGTTCGCCGACCGGATGGGGCGACGCCGCGGCTACTCCGCGGGGTGTCGCGAGACCGTTGCTGTCAGCCGGCGGACGAGCAGCTGAGCCTGGCGTGGCCATACTCGGCGTCCAGAATGTGCGTCAGGTTGTAGACCTGGCTGCGCAATGGGGTCTGTGCCTGTGGCTGGGGTCCGAAGTCGTAGAGGCCCATCGTCATGCTGAACTGAACCTTGCTGCCGTCGACGCACTCGGGAAAGGCGATGTGGATCCGCCGGACCCGTTTTTGGCTGTCGATCCATGCTTCCACCGGCATCGTGTGACTTCCGATCGCCGATTCGATCGCGGACACGGTCGCCTTCGGGGCTTGGCCAGACTTCGCGTACTGATCAAGGTTGATCACGGCGCGGTATTCGGTCGTTTGCACACCGTTGATCGATACCGACGCCACGCGGGTCGGATTGGCGCCGACGGCGGTCAGATAGCTGAGGAACTGGCTCGGGTCCGTCGTGCCGGGCAGCGAGCCGACGCCCATCGCCCCCAGCGCCTTGCTCATGTCGACGTAGATCCAGGGCTTGCCGGCGGTCAGCTTGGACGCTCCAGGGATCGCCCCCGAACGCATCCAGAAGTTCAGGCCCGAGAAGACCATTGGAGCACTCACATGGGTGCCGTCGACGACTTCATGCATGCTCATCGTGCCGTCGTCCGTGGCGGTGTTGATCGCTCCGGTCATCGAGGCCGTGACGGGCGTAGCGCCGGTGAGGCTCATCACCGCCGACATCTTGTATCCCGCTGCAGTCCTCGTCACCGTGGCGGCCTGCGCCACCGGATCGACGACCTGGCTCGCCCCACAGCCGGCCACGGCCACCGCAGCGCCTGCAACTGCGCAGAGAAATGCGACGAACCTCCTCATCACGGCGGTGATCCTACCTTTCCCGCACGCAACTCGCGGCACATTCCCTACAAGCCCATCGAGCGCCCGAGGATCTCCTTCATGATCTCGTCCGTTCCGCCGCCTATCGGGCCTAGGCGGGCGTCGCGGGCGGCGCGCTCGATCTCGTACTCGGCCATGTATCCCGCGCCGCCGTGAATCTGCAGGCAGGCGTCCATCACCTCGAACGCCGCCCGCTGCGTGGCGAGTTTGGCGATCGTGACCTCGCGGACCGCATCCTCCCCTGAGACGTAGCGACGCAGCGCCGAGTAGGTCACGTCGCGGCCGGCCTCGATCGTCAGCGCAATCTCGGCGAGGCGGTGGCGGATCGCCTGGTGCTTACCTATCGGCCGGCCAAACGCGTGACGCTCCAGCGCGAACCGCAGGGTCCGCTCGAACGCGGCTTGCATCCCGCCGACGGCGCCCAGCGCCATCAGCAGTCGTTCCCACTGGAAGTTCGCCATGATCAGATAGAAGCCCGCGTGCTCCTCGCCGAGCAGGTTCTGCTCGGGCACGAAGACGTCGTCGAAGCTGATCTGGGCGGTATCGGAGGCGTGCCAGCCGAGCTTCTCGAGTGCGCTCGACTCGACGCCCTCACCGCGCTCGACGATCAGAAACGAAAGCCCGTGGTGGCCTCCGGCGGCGGTCGTCTTGACCGCTGTCACGATGATCCCGGCGCGCACTCCGCCGGTGATGAACGTCTTCGAGCCATTGACGACGTAGCCGCCGTCGACCTTGCGTGCGAGCGTCCGGATCGAGGCCACGTCGGAGCCCGCGTCCGGCTCGGTGATCGCTAGTGCGGCGATCAGCTCGCCGCGGATCCCGGGGACGAGATAGCGCTGCTTCTGCTCCTCGGTGCCGAACTTCCAGATCGGCGGCAGCGCGATCCCTGCGTGAGCGCCGATGCCGGCCGCAAGCCCGCCGGATCCGCACCGCGCGAGCTCCTCGACGAACACGGCGTCCGCGACCGGGTCGCCGTCTCCGCCGTACTCGGCCGGGAACTTGAGGCCCAGGTAGCCGAGCTCGGCGCAGCGGGCGAAGACCTCGTCGGGGAACCACCGCGCGTCCTCCCACTCCGTCGCGTGTGGGTACAGCTCGGTCTCTACGAAACGCCGCACTGCCGCGCGGAACTCCTCGTGCTCCGCGGTGAACGGTGGGACCGGGCGGCGCGGCGTGGACGCCGGTGCGCCGGCCTTGCCGGCGAGGTCCACGCTCACCGTCGTCGTCAGCCCTGTTCGGCGACCGCGCGCATCGCGCCCTCGAAGCCGATCTTCGAGTGCGTGCCGTCACAGAACGGCTTGTTGGTGGAGCCGCCGCAGCGACAGAGGAAGACGGTCTCGCCGGGCGCGGCGATCGGGTTACCCTCGTGGTCGAGGAGCTCGATCGAGCCCGACACCTTGTAGGGGCCGTTGTCGGTCACGGTCACCTGTACGTCAGCCATTGGATCCTCCTCGCGTCGTCGAACCGGTCTGACAGCAGGCTACAGGCCGTACGAGCGCCCGATCACGTCGAGCATGATCTCGTCGGTCCCCGCGCCGATCCGGTTGAGTCGCAGGTCGCGCCACGAGCGTTCGATCCCGTACTCCTTCATGTAGCCGTTGCCGCCGTGGATCTGGATGCACTCGTCGGCGACCTCGACCGAGATCCGGGCGGCGTGGAGCTTGGCCATGGTGATCTCGCGCACCGGGTACTCGCCGTTCTGGAACCGCCAGGCGGTCGTGTACACCAGTTGCCGCGCCGTCTCGATCTTCGTCGCCATCTCGGCGAACTTGTGTCGGATGACCTGGAAGTGGCCGATCGGGCGGCCGAACGCAATCCGCTCTTTCGCGTACTGCAGGGTGCGGTCGAACACGTGCTGCGCGCCGGCCACGGAGCCGGCGGCGCCGATCAACCGCTCGCCCTGGAGCTCCCACATGATGTGGTAGAAGCCCTTGCCGACCTGGCCCAGCGCCGCGGACGCAGGGACGCGAACGTCCTGGAAGGCCAGCAGCGCCGTGTCGGAGGAGTGCATGCCGAGCTTCTCGAGCCGCTTCTCCCGGATCACGCCCGGGAGGTCCATCGGCACGATGAACAGCGTGAAACCGTCGTAACCGGCGTCGGGATCGGTCTTGGTCACGAGCACAATGCCGTCGGCGCGATGGCCGTTGGTGATGAAGGTCTTCGAGCCGTTGATCACGTACTCCTCGCCGTCGCGCACGGCGCGGGTCTTGATCGCGGCGACGTCAGAGCCGGCGTCCGGCTCGCTGATCCCGATCGCGAGGATCTTCTCGCCCCGGATCGCGGGCGCGGCCCACGCCTGCTTCTGCTCCTCGGTTCCGAACGCGAGGATCGGTGGCATCGCCATGTCTGTCTGGACGGCGAGGCCCATCGCGAGCCCACCCGAATGGGCGTGCACGATCTCCTCGGCGAGCACGAGGCTCGTGTAATAGTCGCCTCCCTGGCCGCCGTACTGCTCGGGTTTGTCGAGCCCGAGGAAGCCGAGCTCGCCCATCCGCCTGAAGACCCAGTCCGGGAACGTGGTCTCCTCCCACTCGTCGGCGTGGGGCTGGAGTTCCTTGACAACGAAGCGGCGGATCGACTCGCGCAGCTGCTCGTGCTCGTCGGTGAAGATGAAATGCTTGCGCTGGGTCGCGAAATCGGGCTTGAGTACGTCGGCGGTGGCCATGCGGGCTTGATCTCCTGTGCTCGCGTTCAGGGCGGAGGACCCGGGACGCTAGCGGAGCGTGCCCAGAAAGTAAACAGTAGGACTTCCTACTTGCTACGAGGCTCCGGTTGTCGCCGACAGTCGCGTAGGCTTCGCGCGCCCCCGAACCAAGGAGGCCTGCATGGCCTACGACACCCTCCGCTATGACGTCGCCGAGAGCGGCGTGGCAACGATCGCACTCGACCAGCCCGAGACCCGCAATGCGCTCTCCGACGCGCTCCTGTCGGATTTGATCGCCGCACTCGAGGCCGCTCGCGACGACGACCGAGTTCGCTGCGTGGTACTCACCTCGACACACGAGAAGGTGTTCTCGAGCGGCGGCAACCTTGCGGGATTCGCCGCGGAGATGCCGCTGGTCCACAAGCACTTCGCCAGCGACCGCTTCCCCAGCGCGTTCCGGCTCCTCGGCGAGCTCGGCAAGCCGTCGATCTGTGCCGCCAACGGTCACGTGCTCGCCGGCGCGCTCGGACTCGCGTTGGCTTGCGACCTGATCATCGCGCGCGAGGAGGCGCGGTTCGGCACCCCCGAGATCAACGTCGGCCTGTTCCCGTTCATGATCATGGCGCTGATCTACCGCAACGTCGGGCGCAAGAAGGCCAACGAGCTACTACTTCTCGGCGAGCAGATCTCGGCGCGCGAGGCGGAGCGGATCGGGCTCGTCAACCGCGTCGCCGGCGCCGAGGAGTTCGACGAGGCGGTCCGCGACTGGGCCGAGAAGCTCGCACGCAAGTCGCCCGTGATGATGAGGCTGGGCAAGGACGCGATGTACCGCCAGCAGGACATGGCGCTTGCCGACGCGCTCGACTACCTCCGCTCCCAGCTCACGATCGCGTTCACGACCGACGACATCCAGGAGGGCGTCAAGGCGTTCTTCGAGAAGCGCGAGCCGAGGTGGCTGGGGCGGTAGCGCTCGGGCGGTGGCGGTTTTGCGGGCGCGCTCATGCGCTACCGCCCTTGGCACTAGCGCGCTGGGTGGTGGTGGTGGGGCGGGTGCGTTGTTGGCGCTAGTGCTGGTGACGGTGGGCGGTAGCGCTTCGGGACGTGGCGGTGGCGGGCGAATCGGCGGTCGCGTTCCTCACCACGGCCCACTCTCTGCCGATCCACCGAAAAATTGACGCTCGCGCCGTGTGTCAGATCTCACTCTTCCCGGGCCGTGGTCGTGAATGAATTCGACTCCGGGCGTCCAGGCGTTAGGGGGCGTGGGTACTGGGAAGCAGTCGGGAGAAACCATGCAATACACGTGCATCGTCGCGGGTACCGACGGGAGCCGGTCCGCGATTGAGTCGGTGAGGGTGGCGGCTGCCCTCGCGGCTGAATATGACGCGGCGCTACACATCGTGGGTGCCTACCGCGACTTGACGTGGCTGGAGGCCCATCAGGCTCGCAGCGCCGTCCCCGCGGGCCTCGATCTCAATGGCGTGGCCGATCCGCGCGCCGAGATCGGGGACATTCTCGACGACACGGCGTACGCGATTCGGGACTACCAGCCGCGGGTCTGGCTGCACGCGATCAAAACGGATCCGTGCGCTGCGATCAGCGACATCGCAGCTCGCAAGGGTGCCGAGCTGGTCGTCGTCGGCAACAGGGGTGTCGCCGATCCCTTTCGGAGGTTCCGCCCGCCGATCTGCGAGCAGGTGCGACGGCGCGCGCACTGCGAGGTCCAGGTTGTCGACACGACGCCGTTCTGGGGCTTGACCGGCTACGCCGCAGCAGGGCCCAGCCGGACAGCGGCTTAGCACAGGCCGGGCCGCGCCCACCACCACGGGCCGGCGGATTTGGCTCTGCCAAATCCGCCCGTGTAGTCGCGGCCAGGCGACTGCACCTTGACGTGGGGCCGCCGAAGCGGCAGAGTAGGAAGTAGCACGTCCCACTTCTTACCCTGCCCGACCCAAAGACATGGCTTCAGACGCACCGACCACGAGCCTCCTGCGGCCGCTCGCCGAGGATCTCGACGCGCGCAGGGCGCAGATCAGGCAGGGTGGCGGCGCCGAGAAGATCGCGGCCCAGCACGCCGCAGACAAGCTCACCGCGCGAGAGCGCATCGCCCTGCTGATTGACGACGGCACCTTCGTCGAGCTTGGGATTCACGGCCGGCCGCACTTCTCCCAGCGTGCGATGGACGGCAAGGAAGCCCCCGCCGACGGCGTGATCACCGGCTACGGGAAGGTCGACGGACGGCTGACGGCCGTCGCGGCCTACGACTTCACGGTCATGGCTGGTTCGATGGGCATGACCGGCGAGCTCAAGGTAACGCGCCTGCGCGAGCTCGCGCTGACCAAGCGAATCCCGTTCGTGTGGCTGCTCGACTCCGCGGGCGCGCGGATTCAGGAGGCGGTCGGCTCGCTGTTCGCCGGCTCCGGGTTCCTCTTCCGCGAAGAGGTTGTGATGAGCGGCGTGATCCCGCAGGTGGCGGCGCTGATGGGTCCCTGCGCTGCGGGTACGGCGTACATCCCGGGCCTCGCCGACTTCGTGCCGATGGTCAAGGGCCGGGGCTCGATGGCGCTCGCCGGGCCGCACCTCGTGCGCGCTGCCGTGGGCGAGGACGTCACCCAGGAGGAGCTCGGGGGTTCGCGCGTGCACTGCCGCAAGTCGGGCGTCGGCGACCTCGAGGTCAAGGACGATCCGGACTGCATCGAGAAGATCAAGCAGTACCTGAGCTACTTCCCGCAGCACTGCGAAGAGCCACCCCCGATCAAGCCCACGACCGACCCGATCGACCGCCGGCAAGAGGAGCTGCTCGACGTCCTCCCGGACTCCAACCGCCGTCCCTATGACATGTACGAGGTGATCCGGCGGATCGTCGACGACGGTGTCTACTTCGACCTCAAGCCCCAGTGGGCGAAGACGATTATCACCTGCCTTGCCCGCTTCGGCGGCCGCCCAGCGGGCATCGTCGCCAACCAGCCCAAGCACCTCGGCGGCATCCTCGACAACGACTCGGCCGACAAGTCGGCCCGCTTCATCAACCTCTGCAACGCCTACGGCATCCCGCTCGTGTTCCTGATGGACGTGCCCGGCTTCATGGTCGGCACGAAGGTCGAGGAGGCCGGGATCATCCGCCACGGGGCGAAGATGCTGTACGCGACCGCGAACGCGACGGTCCCGAAGATCACGGTCGTGGTCCGCAAGGGCTACGGCGCCGGCTACTACGTGATGTGCGGGCGCGCGTATGAGCCGGATCTGATCGTCGCCTGGCCCTCGGCCGAGATCAGCGTGATGGGGGCGGAGGGCGCCGTCGAGATCATCTTCCGCCGCCAGGTCGAGGGGGCTGAGGACCCGCAGGCCATGCGCGCCGAGCTGATCGAGAGCTTCCGCAAGATCATCGACGTCTACGTCGCCGCCGGCAACGACATGATCGATGACGTGATCGACCCGCGCGAGACGCGGCCGACGATCTGCCGCGCGCTCGAGATGGCGGCGGGCAAGCGGGTCGAGCGCCCGTGGAAGCGATCTGGCGTTGTGCCCGTGTGAACCCGACCGAAGGACATCCATGAGCCTCGACGATCCCGCCGTAATCACCTGCTCGATCTCGGGCTCGATCGCCAACCGCCAGCAGTGCCCGGCGATCCCCTACACCCCGGCGGAGTACGCGGCGGAGGCGCGCCGGATCGTCGACGAGGGCGGCGTCCATATTCACATCCACGCTCGCAGCCCTGACGGCGCGCCGAGCTACGAGATCGATGATTTTCAGGCGATCAGGGACGCGATCATGGCGGAGGTCGGCGACCGGGCGATCATCAACTTCTCGACCGGCACGATCGGTGTTCCGGTCGCCAAGCGAGTCGCCTACCTCGAGGCCGGCACGCCCGAGGTTGCGGCCCTCAACATGGGCTCGCTCAACTACGCCAAGTACTCGCGCGCTCGCAAGGACTTCGTCTTCAAGTTCGTCTTCACGAACCCGTTCGAGGAGATCATCGAGCTGCTCGAAGCGATGCGCAGGCTCCACATCAAGCCCGAGCACGAGTGCTTCGACCTAGGCCACGTCGGCTCGCTGGCGCCGCTGCTCGACATGGGGCTGCTCGAGCCGCCGCTACATGCAGACTTCGTGATGGGGGTCCTCGGCGGCGTTCCTGCCACGGCACGCAATCTCGCCGCGATGGCAGACAACATGCCTCCAGGAAACCACCATTGGGGCGTGATCGGGATCGGCCGCGACCAATGGATGCTCGTTGCGGCCGCGCTGACGCTCGGCGGCTCGGTCCGCGTCGGGCTCGAAGACAATTTCTATCTCCCGAACGGTGCGATGGCGCGCTCGAACGGCGAGCTGATCGCAAAGGCGCGGCAGATGACCGAGGATGCCGGACGGCGACCGGCCACTGTCGAGGAGGCCCGCGACCTGCTGGGGATCCGTCCGCGTCCACGAGAGGCGGCGGCG
>Ga0302325_10005663_pt1 | contig 28337 bp, 26 predicted proteins | sample Palsa_T0_2_FD_201948 | JGI IMG/M metagenome (GOLD analysis project Ga0302325, IMG submission 201948) | Peat permafrost microbial communities from Stordalen Mire near Abisko, Sweden - Palsa_T0_2 | ecosystem: Environmental > Terrestrial > Soil > Palsa > Peat permafrost | place: Sweden: Abisko...
TCTAAGTTCGACCAAAGCGCGGATGCTGCTGATGGCTTGCCTGCTCAAACTCGGAAGTTTGCCGCCAGCCAAGAATCCAGCCAGTCCGACTGCAGAGGAACTGGCATCGACTAGGAGAGCCGTCGCCGCCTATCAGGCGATATTCGATACACACTGAACGAAGCGCAAAGCCGCCGCGGCCCGCGGCCGCAGATGCTGGTTAAAGTCGCTGCTCGATCGAAAGCCGCGGCTGGTCGTGGCGCTGCAGCGCCGAATCGACCGGCGCCTTTGGGTAATTATCCTGTAGACGGACGAGTTTGGTATTTATCTCGTATCAAACCGGCATCGGCATTTCGCTCGAGAGGCACTCGTTAAGCTTTGCATTGACCCATCTGCGATCGGGACGGCCTCATTTTGGACGGCTGACGGCCGTTTGTGCTGAGTGTTGCCGGATGACGAGGATGCCGTTGCGCAGTGTGAAACGTTCGTTCGGGTAGGTCGCAATCGCCATATCCAGCGCGGCGTGTCCGATGGCGACGTTCGTCGAGGCGGCGACTACCCATCGGATATGTTCATCGTGCCAGTCCCACATCTCGACTCGAAAGGGCAGGTTGGTCTTTACATCTTCCGAAGCGAAGGAGGAAAACGGAAGCTCGTGCATCGCCATGCGGACCTGTTGGTCGAAGTACAGCTCCGTAGCGCGTAAGTTTTACAAACGCTCTGGAAATTGTTGGATTTACTAGGATAGATTTCTACTTGGATTGCAAAACGCTTCTAACGAAATCAATTAGTTGAGCAAAAAACCGCGAATCTACCGTTGAACTATTACCCACTCGGCCGTGTTGTCTCTAACTCCCCCGGTGAGGCTTAACCGCCTCGCCAGCACGTTTCCCCGTTCGCCGGTCAAACACCGTCCTGCGTTCATTTCCTGAGCGGCGCTCGGTGACATCCGCCTTTTCTTGTGTGCTTCGAGTGTCAACGCCGTTGCGGCGGTCCTTACCGGCACGCCGTGCGACGTTCGACCGTTTGTCTTCCGCCATGACGATCTTCCCTACGATTGGTGTAATTTTCTGCCGGGCGTCAATGCTGGCGATCCAGCTAAATCGGCCCGAACCGAGAACGCAACGGTCAGTGGTCTTCGACGATATAACGTTGAACCAATTCCTGGGTGCGTTGCGTCGTCTTTTCCAAAAGGCATCTCTTCGTGGCCGCACCCATTCCGGTGCCATGGTTCCACTCGTACCCGGCGAGGGGACCGCAGTCGGCGTCACGAAACGCTATCCAGGTTTGTTGTGCCGACTTGAGAGCGGTTGTCCACTCTGCAATATTGTTATGGTCCGACTTGCCGATCGTTAGGAAGGCATGCCGGTAAACCTCGTTCATTTTGGTATCTGCAGCGTCTGCGAGCTTCTCAAGGCATGCGCTCTGGGCATATGGCGAGAGCAAAGCGTCGCAAGCAGCGGCCGCACCGGTCTCCTGGGCGTAGGCTGGTGCGGCTAATGTTGCAAAAGCGAGCAGAGCAAGCCATTTGATACGATCCATTGCGGTTCCTTATCCAGCCCGTGGAATTCATTACGCTCCGGGCTATTAACAATGGAAAAGGAACGAGATTCAATTAGTAGCAAATGCCTCCGGATTTTCGCTCATTAACGCCCGACTGCAATCTAAACTCTTCGCCAAAACAAAAAATCGCCGCTGCAACTGACAGCGCGAAGTTTTACAAACGCTCTGTAAATCGTCGCGGTCGCGGTGAGCCGCTTGCCTTCAGTGAGCGGCAATCGCTGGCATAAATGTCAAAATTCACTAACCATCGGGCCATTTCATTGTTTTTTTGCCGTGCTTATTTCCCGCCTGTTTATTGGGCGCGGCACAAAACGCACGCGGAGCCACAAGTAGGGAGAAGCCAGAATGGCACGGCGTCAAACAGAGCGAACCTACCTCAGAGCAGTCTTAGTTTGGCTTCAGCAGTACTGGACGGGGTAAAAAGGCATTTCCCCTCAAAGCTACCTACTCGCGACAAAGCTGTCAGGCTCATCCGGAAACACTAACGTTATTTCGCGTTGAATGTGCAGCGCGCATAGATGGTTTTTGCTTCGAAGCGCGACCCATGAGCCGCCGTCGCGCACCGTGCATCAACTGATAAAGAAACTACGATTTTGTAACCAGTCTCAAACTGATTAAGAAAGACAAATTTCTTAATCAGTCTGCCGAATCGCCTATGCAAGGTAGTTATCTTCTGATCCGCACAAGAGAATTTTTCATACAAAGTACCGTTGAACTTGCGGGGGCGTGCGACATCAGCGAGAGCCGCCTCGGTAAAATCGTTCTCACGAGCTTCGCCAGCATGTCGTTTCGGCCCTTGTTAATTACACCCGGGTCTTGGCCCTGAAGCTTGTTGGCGTAGCTGCTCCGCGATTACTGCCGGATCATCCGCCACAACGGTCGCATTTTGCAGGGATCGGGCAGGGAACGCTGCGCCGGGCTGATAGTATAGCGAAAAATCGGTATGCGTCCGGAGGGTCTCCGGACGATACGGCGCCATCTCGTCGTAGATCGGCGCCGCAGCCAAGTCGAAACGCTGGTACACCGACCGATGCATGACCGCATCCGCGCCCGGTAGCAGCCGATTCTGCTTCGACCACGAGAGACCAGTCAGGGTTGTGATAAGTCCGAGTCCGGCCCTAACTTCATCATGTTGCGGTCCCTCGGGATAGGGCCAGCGTTTCAACACCGAGGGATCGTGCTTGAGGCCGCCCGGGATCAGGCTCGCCCAACGGAGCATCCAGTCGAGAGGAATGTCGGAAAGGCGCGACTCGTTCTCGGGGTAGCCTCCGCCAACGTCGGCGTGCACGCCGGAAAACCAAACCTGTTCGAACCACTGGATGCCTACGGTATCACGTGCCGTCGTTTTGACGCTGTGCCACGGTACGCGTTTGAAGTTCGCGCGATCTTCATCGATCGAAATCGTGTGCCGCGCGTAGCCGACATTCGGATTCAAATCGTAGTCATAGAATGTCATCCACAGATCATTGAAATGCATCGTGTTAAGAGATGACCCAAGATCGTAACCCGGCACGCGGAAGTCCCATTTAAAATGGGTAAATAGATACACGCCAATCGCGACAACAACCGCGGCGGTCACGGTTCCAATGAACACGTGCCAGAAAGTTAGGTAACTCAAAACCCAGCCGATCGCCGGCGCCTCGCCGAAAAGTGACAAAAATTCTCCGAATGCACCAAGCGCTGCTGCGAGAAGCAGAAAGGCAGCGCCGAATAGTGTCGTCGTTGCGGCGTTGCCGAGGGACGCTACGGTGTCGAACACTCCGATGAAATGAGGATAGACATTGGCCGCCTCCGGCCCGCCGGCGGAGCCGCATTCATCGCGGAAGCGGCGCGCGACGTTAGCGCGGGTCTCAAGCAGGAATTTTTGATACGGCGTTGCGTCATCAAATTTGCGCGGATAGGTGAACTGATAAACGTGCTTGACGGCATAGGCGGCCAGCTTTTGCGCCGAATCGCTGTCGATTTTCAGGGGAAGATCGGGTTGTCCCCGTGGATGGCGCGGAATTCCGCAGAAGGCGATCACGCCCGCTAGGCAGCGGACTGTGTAGGCGCCACGGCTGAACCCGAAAAGATAAATCCTGTCACCAGGCTGCCAAAGCTGGATAAGCGCTGCGTAACAATCGATGATGTTGCGCGTGATGCCAAAGCCAGTGGCCTGCGCAACTTTATTATGGAGCCAGCGCAGGGCGCGCCATTTGATGTTCTCCCCATCCTCCGGAGAGCCGAGGCCTGGATCGTAAAAGGCAACCTGGTCGTGTGGATCGATTGCCGAATCTGGTCCGCATCTTGTCGCGCGATACAGCTTGTAGATGTTACTCCGGTTCTCGTCGAACCGCAGGCCGCCAGCTTGTCCTGTGCCATCGGAAAAGATGATGACGTTTTTGCTCATAGACGGATCGCGAGGTGGAAAACTGGCTTCGCGCGCTGGGCGCTCATGAAGGGGTACTCGACTTCAATCCTCAAGTGGCGCCGCGAATAAGCGCGCCGGCGTGAGGCACAATCAAGGCCGGCCGAGAGCATCGTAGCACACCATTTCTTTCGGCGGCACGAGCCTGCCCTGGTCCCGGCACCCGAGAGCTGGAATAAAATCTGCTTTCCCAACCGTCGGTCGCGGCCAGATCGCGACGCGTGAGAACCACTCTATTATCACGCGACGTCAGCGGGCGGCGGCAGAATGAGTCGGGATTGAACGATGGCTTCGCGCGAGGGATTGACCATCGCAAAGATCAATATCACCTGCTTGCATGTTCCCGTCGGCATTTTTGAGCATGCGGAGCCAACGGTTTAAAACTGTTTTCAAATAAAGCCACTGTGATAGCTAGGACACGAGTCGATTCTTTTAGAGTTCATTTCGCCAAGTGTCTCAGGGTTGGGGCCACGCGAGTGCGCGAATTGAAGTGGATAACCGACATGTTTGTCCCGAGAATTCGACGGGATAGGCGCCAAACCCGTCGTGATCTCTTACGCCGGGCTGTCGGCGTCGCGCTAACCGCTCCTGTCGCAGTTGTTGGGCGATACGCCGCGGCTCAGCCACCGCCTCTTCCTAAACTGCCCGCCGTGCCTGCTGGAGACGCTGTGCTGTTGACGCCCAGCGATCTTCCATTTGCGCAATACCAGCCAGCATTCAATTTACGGACGGAGCTTGCGCCACAGTTGCGCGCAATGTGCAAGACGGCCCAGGGCGTCGCAATAATGTTGAATTGGTGCCGCACCAATCACCTCCCTTTTGCAATTCGCTGCGGTGGGCACTCGTACGAAGGATTTTCGCAGAGTTCGAGCGTTGTGATCGATACTCGCTTAATGAGCGGAATCGCCGTCAACGCAAAGACGAGTACCGCAACCGTTGGTGCTGGCGCGTCGCTCGGTGGCTTATACTTGGCGATCGGCGCGCAAAACTTGGCATTCCCGGGCGGCAGCTGCCCAACGGTTGGAGTATCCGGCCACGCTCTTGGCGGTGGGTATGGCTATCTTGCCCGTCCTTTCGGCCTTGCGTGTGACAACCTTTTGTCCATTGATCTTGTTGATCCGCAGGGGCATCAAATTAGCGCGGATGCTCGGCAGAACCCCGACTTGTTCTGGGCGTGCCGCGGTGGGGGTGGTGGCTCCTTCGGCATTGCGACTAGCTACACGATTAGACTGCAAAAGGTGACGAATGTACTTGTCTTCTCCGTTGCCTGGCCGGCGTTTTCGATAAAAGCCGCCGCGGACATAATGAACACGTGGCAACGATGGGCGCCCACTGCCCCCAGCACAATCGATTCAAACCTAGTCATCGAAAGAAATGCCGATGGCACTATCAAGCTGAGATCATCAGGTCTTTCAATCGGCACACTACAAGAGCTGCGGCGCGAATTAAGATCCCTTTCCAATTCCGCAAGCGTCGTTACGCTGACATTTCTGCAGGCGGTGAGACACTTTGCCGGAAGTTGGAGCTATCCGGTACAGAGAATGAAAGGAAAATCGGATTATGCCGTCTCGCCGATAAGTGACGAGGGACTCACAACCCTGATGTCGGGCGTGAGCCACAGTACCGGCGTATATGTCATTTGCGATGCCTACGGTGGCGCGATCGCGAATGTCGCGCCAAGCGCGACCGCATTTGCTCACCGGGCCGGAACGTTATTTTGCCTGCAGTACGGCAGTGTCTGGGCCGCGGCTGAGCAAACGCAACAGCGTCTGGCAGAGATGCGCCAATTGTATGGGGCTATGCGACCTTATGTTTCGGGCGAAGCTTACGTAAACTACTGCGATACAGATCTGCAAGATTGGGAGACGGCCTATTGGGGCGACAACCTTGGCCGCCTTAAGCAGATAAAAAAGTCGTTCGACCCAGAAAACGTCTTTCAGCACGCACAGAGTGTTCTTCCCGTTTAGCACTTTACCGTGTGTTTGCGACGACTATCGTCTTGCGAATGAATTATCCGATTTACGTGTAAGTGTTCTCGGGCTGGCCTAACCTTTTCATAATCGATCGGGTCGAGCGCCACTGATTGCAAAAGTACAGCTTCTTAATCAGTTACGCGACGAGGCCGGTTTCAATAATCGCAATCAGCGTCGAATGGGTCTGGAACCTTAGCCGAGCCCGGCGGCTCGCTGAAAAAGGCTTCCCCCCCGGACTTTCAAATCTCTGAATGACCGCCTACCATCGAAACCTCGCGCATCCCGCCAAAATAATAATGCAAGCAAAACGCAAATACATGGTCGCGACCGATGTCGGTGGCACGTGCACCGACACCATCATTTTCGCTGCAGGCGAACCTGTGCATCTTGGAAAAACCTTGTCGACCCCGCCTGATTTTTCCCTTGGTGTACTCAATTCCATCAGCTCCGCCGCGGAATCGATGAATATGCCGATCGCGGACCTGCTGGCTCAAACGTCGCTGTTCATGCACGGCTCGACGGTTGTCGACAATACGATCTTGACGCGCGAGGGGGCGCGAACGGGCCTCATCACGACGCGCGGTTTCGAAGACACCGTGCTGATGACACGGGGCGCTTATGGCCGGTGGGGAGGCTTAACCGAGGATCGCATCAAGCACCCGGTGAAGACGGAGCGGCCCGCGCCGCTGGTCGCGCCGGATTGCATCGTTGGGGTACCGGAGCGCGTCGACTACAAAGGAGCCGTCCTGCAGGATCTCGACGAAGCCGCCGCCGCCGAAGCTATTCGCTTTTTGATTAGCGAAAAGCGAATTGAAGCTCTGGCGATTTCGTTCTTGTGGTCGTTCTACAACGCCGCCAACGAGCGAAAAATGAAGGCGTTGATCGAGCATCTGGCCCCCGGCGTTTACTGCACACTCTCGAGCGAGATCGCGCCTACCCCCGGCGAATACGAGCGCTCATCTACCACGGTGATCAATGCCTATGCCGGTGGCATAACAAGTACGTATCTGCTGAACCTGCAATCCCTTTTGACCGAGTCGGGGTATCGCGGCCCGGTGATGGTCATGCAGGGCTATGGCGGACTGCTTCCAGCAGACGAGGCGGCCAATCGATCGATCGGGATGCTCGAGTGCGGTCCTGCCGCCGGTGCGATTGGTAGCCGCGTACTCGGTCAATTGCTGGCTCAGCCGAACGTCATCGCCACGGACATGGGTGGCACAACGTTCAAGGTGAGCGTGATCCAAAATGGCGAGATCGAATATGCGCGCGAGCCGATGGTAGACCGGTTCCATTATATTCAGCCAAAAATCGAAGTAGTCTCGATCGGCTCGGGCGGTGGATCAATCGTGTGGCTCGAGTCAGGCACCAATACGCCGCGCGTCGGTCCGCGATCGGCCGGGGCAAAGCCCGGTCCAGTTTGCTATGGATTGGGCGGGACCGAGCCCACTCTCACTGACGTGTTCATGCTGATCGGATACATGGACCCCAACATCTTCCTCGGCGGCAGCATGCGGCTCGATGCAGCGGCAGCGCGCAAAGTTTTTTCTGAAAAAATCGCCAAGCCGCTGCAAATGGATGTCGAGCAAGCGGCTTTCGGCATCTATCGCGTGGCGACGGCTCAAATCAGCGACCTCATCCACGAAATCACCGTGGAGCGCGGTCTTGATCCCCGGGATTTTGTTCTTCACGCCTTCGGCGGGTCATGCGGGATCGTTGCCGGCATGTTTGGCGCGGAGCTACGCGTCGAGCGCATGGTCATTCCTTATACGGCCTCGGTCAACTGCGCGTTTGGACTTGTGTCTGCGGACATCGTGCACGAATATTCGCAAAACACGCTGCTGCCGGTGCCGTCGCCGCCGCACGCAATCAACGAGATTTATCAGCCGATGATCGAGCGCGCGCTTCATCAGCTTAAAAGCGAGGGGTTTGAAGGCCCAAAAGTGAAGCTCGAATGGTCGATCGATCTGCGATATTCGCGCCAAGTTCACGAGGTGACCACTCCCGTCCGCAGCGCCACGCCCCTCGACGAGGCTGGTTTCAATCAGCTCGTCGCCGACTTCGAGTCTCAATATGAAAAGAAATACGGCAAGGGTTCCGCATTTCGCGAAGCAGGCATTGAGATGACTATGTTTCGCCTGACGGCTCGGGGCTTGATCGAGCGTCCCAGGCTCGAGCCGTTGCCGCTCGCCGGTTCAGATTGCTCGCATGCCAAAATTGGACGTCGTCCGATTTTCGTGGAAGCAAAAAAAGGCATGTCCGAAGCCGATATCTACGATTTCGGCAAGCTTGTCCCCGGCAATGTGGTGGCGGGACCGGCCGTGATCCACACGCCGATCACTACGATCGTCCTGCAAGCAAACCAGCGCGGCTCGATGGACGGCTATCGCAATGTATTGGTCGACTTCGAAGTCTGAGTTTCGGCGCGCCGGCAACAAGGATTTAGAATGGATCCCGTCACATTTTCGATAATTCGGCACCGGCTCTTTCGCGTCGTGGAAGAAGCGGTCATTACGCTGAAACACGTTTCGGGCAGTGCCATCACCAATGAGGGCCATGACCTGATGGTTTCGCTCTATCAGGCCGACGGCTCGCTGCTGATGGGAGGTGTAGGATTTTTGCACCATTTGACCAGCGCCGCAGAGGCCTGCAAGGCAATCATTCGCAGATTTCCCGGCCGCATCGGTGAAGGCGACTTATTCCTTTTGAACGATCCCTACACCGCGGCATTGCACACTTCAGATATTTACCTGATCGCTCCCATCCACCATGAAAGCAAACTTGTGGCGTGGAGCGCCTGTTTTGTCCACGTTTCCGATATTGGCGCAATGAACCCGGGAGGCTTCGCTCCTGAGGCGCAGGACATATTCACCGAGGGCTTTTCCTCGCCCGGCATCAAGATCATTGATCGCGGCGAGTTGAAACAGGACGTGTGGGACACGATCCTCAACATGGTCCGCAGCCCCGAAATGGTCGCGCTCGATCTGCGCTCCATGATCGCGTGCAATAACGTGGCACGCGAGCGAATGCTGGCGTTGATCGAGAAATACGGATTCGGGACTGTTGATGCGGCTTGCAAGGCCTTGATCGATCAATCTGAGACCAAATTGCGCGAGCGTCTGCGCGAATTGCCCGACGGACATTGGCAATCCCGGCAATACTTCGAGGTCAAAGGCGAGATCTACAAGGTCTTACTGACCATGACCAAGAAGGCGGACTCGCTGACGTTCGATTTTACCGGTTCGTCGCCGCAATCGAAATACAGCGTCAATTGCTCCAAATGGGCTTCGCTCGGCGGCTTGTTTGCACCGCTGTTTCCACTTCTGTGCTACGACATTGTCTGGAACGAGGGGGCAATCCGTCCGATCGCCATGATTGCGCCCGAGGGCACAATCGTTAACTGCACGAGGCCCGCCCCTGTTTCCGTCGCCACAGTGGGGGCTATTCAATCGGTCAACAACGCCGCGTGCTCGGCCATTGGCAAGATGCTGGTGGCGAGCGAGAAATATGCCGACGAGGCAACGGCGGTGTGGCACGCCAATCATTTCGCCGTATTCATGTTCGGCAATAATCAGCGCGGCCGGCTGGCTATCGGTATTCTTACGGAAACCTTCGCGGGGGCGGGCGGCGCCAGAACCTTCGCGGATGGGGTCGATATCGGCGGAGAAATTCCAAATCCAATCTCGCGCATGGCCAATGTCGAGACCATCGAGGCTCAGTTTCCCATTCGGTACCTCTTTAGGCGCAAGCTGATCGACTCTGGGGGCGCCGGCAGATTTCGCGGCGGTTTAGGAGGAGAGATGGCGATTGTTGCTCATGATGCCCCCGACGGCGGTATTCACTATGTGGTGTCAGGCAAGGGTACGCGATTCCCCCAAAGCGACGGGTTGTGCGGCGGCTATCCTGGCGCAGTGAATGATTACGTCTGGGTGCACGCCCCGCAGGAGATGGACAATCTCGACCCCTTCGCCCAAACCCTCAATACAATTCCGGGCGAGCGCGAGCCGATTTCTTGGGGTGTCTTTCCGCTGATGGGGAATGACGCGCTTTATATTCGATGGAATGGCGGCGGAGGCGTCGGTGACCCGCTCGATCGGCTTTCCGAACAAGTCGTGGCCGATGTGATTGCGCGCCAGGTTTCGCCGAATGCCGCGAACGAAGTCTACGGCTTGGTTCAGCGGGATGGTATCGTTGACGAACACGCCACCGAAAAAAACCGAGCCGAACTGCGCCGAGCACGACTGTGATGGGATGATGTTAATGCGAGCGCGCGTCACCGAAAGTCTTTTTGCCGAGCATGGCAACGTCTGCTGCGCGTCCTGTGCTCATGTGCTGGCGCGGGTCGGCCAAAGCTGGAAGAAAGCTGCCGCGGTTTCGAGCATCCCCGCCGCCAAGTTGCCTGGAGCCGGAAACAACGTCGAGCCGCGCACGCTGTTGCGCCGCTTCAGTTGCCCGCACTGCGGTCACCTGCTGGACACAGAAGTCGCTCTACCCGAAGATCCGTTCCTTGAAGACGTCGTTGTGTCTGCTTAGCGTCCAGCCGCACGAGGAAGAAATGCACAAGACCAACGTTCGCCAGGAAATAGTCGATCGGGTCCTGGCGCGGCGCGGCCGCTATCATTGGTTCGAAGAGCTGGATCCCCGGCGTACCGCACTTGTGGTCATCGACATGCAGGAGCTGTTCTGCGCGCCCGGCGGGGCAGCAGAGGTACCCGGCTCGCGCGACATCGTCGCGCCGATCAATTCGCTGACCGCTGAATTGCGCACCCTCGGCGTGCCGGTTATCTGGGTTTTACATGCCAATTCGCAAACCGCTGGACGAAGCGATTGGGAACTTTTTTTCAACTACATCGTGGCGGACGACGTGCGTCAAAGGACGCTGGAAAGCCTCGCGCCGGGCCGTCAGCAGGTTTGGTCCGGCCTCGCGGTCGATCCTACTGACACTAAAGTCATCAAGAATCGCTACAGCGCGCTGATACCCGGCTCTTCCGGGTTGGAGCGACTGATGCGCAGCCTTGAGGTCGATACACTCCTTGTTGCCGGCACCAAGACAAATGTTTGCTGCGAGGCGACAGCGCGTGACGCCATGATGCTCGACTTCAAGGTTGTGATGGTCTCGGATTGCTGCGCGGCCCTTTCCGACGATGAGCACCGATCCGCGCTGGAAAACATGATCCAGCAGTTCGGCGACGTGATGACGGGTGCGGAGGTTCTCGAACGGCTCCGCCGGCGAACCAACCAATAACCGCGTCGGAAGGGTAACGCGCTAAAAGGGAACGACGAGCCCGTCGAGCGGGGCGTCGCAGTTCACCAGATTAACCTGTTTCAAGGCGATTCTGATCGCTCCTTCATCAACGATCAGACGGTGAAAGCAGGTGCCGCCAAAAAGTCGCTGTTCATTGCGGCGGAATTCGATCAGGACAAATTTGGATCGCACGAGCATTGAGGCCGCACCATCATCGTCTTCGATGCTGATGTTGCCGATCATGCGGCTGGTGCGCGATCTCGGCTCCTGGGAGTAGATGCGGGGGCTCGACAGCCGGCGGACCCGAGTTTCGAGCAGGCGGCGGTCGTCGTACATCAACGAGACCGTGTCGAACGGGTCGACTTGGTCTGGCTCGCTAGGAACCCAGTATCTTGCGTCTTGCGTGAACAGTGTGAGCCATTCGTCGAAACGCCCTTCATCGAGGAGGCGGGCTTCGTGAACCAGAAAGCTCTCGCATTCTTCAAGTTGGAGGCGTCTGCCGGTTTGCGGTTTCGCCGCGTGCGTGCCCCGGGCCCCTGTCATGCCGGAATAGGTTCTTGCTGCGCGGGGGGAGAAGGCGCCGCCATATAATGTAGCCAGGCATCGAACATGTTGCGGATATAGACCTCGCTCGTGGAATTCTTGCCCCGGCGGCCGCCGTGTTCGCCCGCCACGTCACTCAAGTACCCGCGGCCGATCTGCAGCCATTCGGCGCCTTCGCTAGAAATGCCGAGTCCGATCCGGTTGTAGATCTCCAAGTCGTCGGTGAGTACGAGCGAGCCGGTGCCGTTCACGACATTGGCGAAGCGGATCGTATTGTGGAACATCTCAGGCGGCGCGCCGCGCAGCTTAAAGCTGTATGTGCAGACCAACGTTCGGTCGACCGCAAGAGGGTGAATAACGCGAAGCTGCTGAAAGCCGCTCATAAACGAAAGATTCGGATAAACGATGCTGTTCCACCGGCGAATTTCGATGATCCGTTGAGTTTCCTCCTTGCCCTTTTTGTTTTCCATTGCCGCGATGTAGTCGCGGAAAACGGGGTCGTTCAGCGCAGCGACCAGCTTTTTGTCGTCGTGATAGTCGCCCAGATAGCTGTGGCCATTCGGGTAGGTCCAGATACCGACCTGCGATTCCCAGAAGCTGTAGGGAGCGCCATTTTGGCGCATCTGCCGAATTGCAATCTCGCCAGCGCCGTCGGAGTGCACCTCGTCGTTCTGCTTTTGCGCGGCGTCGATCGACGATCGATGCGTGAACCACGGATGCGCGGCGTCGCAAAGGTTTTCCAGATAAATTTTCCAATTTCCGTTGTAAACGTGTTTGAAAACCCCGCCAGCGACCTCGATCTCGCCCTCGGGCGCGCGATCGACCATATCGTCGAGCGACGTCGTCATGTAGCCAAGCCAGCTTTCGAGGTCGTCGCCCTCGGCAGATTGGTTGACAAAAATGAATCCGCGGTAAGACGACACTCGCGGTACGGAATTCATCGACATCGCGGGGTTCTTGGTGCTGAAGTCCGAAGGATAACCGTGTTGGAGCGGTACCGCCTTCAGTCGACCGTCCAGATGGTACGTCCAGCCGTGATAACAGCATTGAAATTCGTCGGTGTTGCCTTTGTCGAGCGCCACCACCATGGCGCCGCGATGGGCGCACTGGTTGTGCAGCGCGTGCAGTTTGCGGTCGGCGCCGCGAACGATCACGATCGGTTTGCGCCCAAGCTGGGTACAGAAATAATCGCCAGGCTCTTTGACCTGGCTCTCATGACCGACGTAGATCCACGCCGAACCGAAAATGCGTTCGAGCTCAAGTTCGAAAATAGCCGCATCATCGTAAAGGCGACGATGAACCACGCCAGGCTGCACCAGGCTGATTACGTCTTCTCCGACCTTGTCCAGCATCGGTTTCATCCTGATAAAACGCTTCACTGTGCGAACGCGAAAAGTACCGAGCTTGTTCGACAAACACAAGGCAGTGCGCGTTGGATCGGGGCGCCGCGGGGCGGTTTCCTCGTCATCCGAAACAGTCACGACCTCGAGGGCGCTTAGGACGGGTTCGACTTATACCAATCGACGATGGCGCTGCCGGTTGTAATCCAGACAGCATCATGCTTGCGAATGTGGGCTAAGGCACGTTCCAGATAACGGGCGCGGAAAGGGTGTCCGGTCAGGAACGGGTGCAGTGCGATCGACAGCACGCGAGGCTGCGTCGCTCCATCTTCGTACATCGTATCGAATTGATCCACGATCATTCGTTCGAAAGTTTCGCCCGAGCCTCCGTGCTGAAGAAAAACCGGGATGTCGCCTATCTCCAGGGTGTACGGGATGGCGACGATCGAGCCGTTGCGAGTCCTTATCGCGTAGGGCTGCTCGTCGTTACACCAGTCGGCGACATAATCGATTCCGGCTTCTGCGAGAAGATCGAGGGTATTGTCGGTTTCGGTTAGTGCCGGGCCGAGCCAGCCTCGCGGTTTCTCTCCCGTACCGCGGGCGATCGTCTCAAGCACGTTCTTGATTGTTTTTCGCTCGGCGTCCTCGGACATACCGGTGAAGAGCGAAGAATTGTTTTCGCCGTGCGCCATCCACTCCCAATTCAGCCTGTTGCCTTCCTCGATGATAGCGGGATAGTTCGCGCAGACCTCGGAATTCAGCGCTGCCGTCGCCACGAAACCCTGGCGTTCGAGAACTTCCATCAATCGCCAGATCCCGACGCGAACTCCATAATCGCGCCAGCCATAGTTGAGCACGTCGGGCCGCAAGCCTGCCGTCATGGGTGTCATCGACATCGCGGGCTTGTCGTAATGGAAATGCTCGATATTAGGGGTGATCCACACCGCCACGCGTGCTTCATCAGGCAACCGCCATTTTCGGCGCCGCGCGATTGGTGAATATTCGAATCGTCCGTGCTCCATGGCTTTTTCTCGCAATCGGCTAAAGGTGATCCTAACGAGGTTAGCCGCGTGGCAGCTCGATTGACAAATTGTCCAACGACCTTTTACAGTTAAAGCATCCGCTCGCCAAAGCGGATGGTCGAAAATGCACTGGGGATGCCCGACCAAGCGGTTTCCGCTCAAGCACGAGCATTTCGGGGAAATCGCATCCGACGCTGGGCGGACGGAAAGTGTATTGCGGTTCGATCACCCGTGTACGAGGAGACGAACATGCCTGCAGCACCGATTGCGTTCGGCCGCGAGTTCTTCGAAGTCGATCCGCGCACCACGGCTCTTGTTGTCATCGACATGCAAAACGGGTTCGTCGCCGAAGGCGCGACCTATGAGACGCCGGGCGCCCGCACGATGATGCCTCATCTAGAGAAGTTGCTCGGATTTGCCCGCGAGCAGCACATGCCGATTATCTGGACGCAGTCCGATCATAGCGCGCCGTTCGGCGGCGTTATGCTGAAGAAATTTCCGACCATTCGGGAAGACAAGTACCTTTGGAAAGGACAGCCGAGCTTCGAACTCTACGAACACATGCCTCCACCTGAAGAAAACGAATTCCGCGTTGTTAAGCACAAGTATGATGCTTTCTTTGAAACGGATCTCGACTCAATCCTGCGCAATCATAGGATAAGAACGATTATCATCGTAGGAACCGCGACGAACGTATGCTGCGAGTCGACGGCACGTTCAGGATTTTTCCGCGATTACCAGGTCGCATTTCCCAGCGATTGCAACGCAACCTTCGATCCGGGAATGCAAGAGGCGTCGCTCAAAACCATTGACATGTTCTTCGGCCGCGTCATGACCACGGATGAACTGCTGCAGGAAATGCGTACTGAGCTCGGGCGCAACGATCGTGTCGCTGCCGAGTAGCGGATTTCCGGGCTGTTCCTTTTCGGCTGCGACAAGGAATGAACTGAAACCTTGAGTGGGGAGGGGACTATGAACCTAGCTTTCAGAACACCTGCAATCTGCGCGTTATTGGTCGCTGGACTATTTTTGCTCCCTCTCAGCCCCACGTCGTCCTTTGCCCAGGTCGATCCGAAACGACCACTGAAAGTTGCGCTCGTCCTGCCAGGGCCGGTGAGCGATGGCACTTTCAATTCGGCTGCGGCCAAAGGCATCAAAGCGGCGCAAGAAAAATATCCCAACATCACGGTCTCGATCCGCGAGAGCACGAGTATGGCGCAGAGCGAGGCGGCGCTGTTTGAATACGCCAGTAACGGTTATGACGTCGTCATCGGTCATGGCTTTCAGTTCGCTGAGCCCGCCAAGAAGATTCATAAGCAGTTTCCAAAGACTTGGTTCGTCGTCAACACTGCGAAGGTCGCCGAAGCGCCTAACCTTGCGTCCTTCGATAATCGCTGGGGCGACATTGGCTACGTTGCCGGCGCGCTTGCCGGTCTGTTGACCAAGACCGGGACCATTGGCGGCGTCGGCGGCATCCCGGTGCCAGTCATCCTTGAATACAACGATGGGCTTGAACATGGCTCCAAACGTACGCGGCCCGACAGCAAAATGCTGTCGGCTTTCGTTGGCTCATTTTCGGACGTCGCCAAGGGCAAGGAAGTCACTTTGGCGCTAATCGAGCAAGGCGCCGATGTAGTTTCGGCGACCGGCAACGAAAGCGTCATTGGGACTATGGAGGCGGCTAAGGAGAAACACGTGCTCATGATTGGCACGGCCTTCGATAGTGCCTCGTTCGCACCGGACACGATCGTCGCAACGGCGCTCGTCAATTTCGACGTCAACATTGACCTCGCGATTGGCAGGATCCTTGAGGGATCGCTCAAGCCGGAAATCTACAATCTGGGATTCAAGGAAAACGGGATCGGCTGGTCGGGCTACGGCAAATTCGACAGCAAGATCTCGGCCGCCGATAAGGCCAAGGTCCAGGACATCATTGACGAGATCAAGGCCGGCAAGACGTCGGATTTGCCGAAAATCCGTTAAGGTCGGAACCAACGTTGACACCACTTCTGGAGGCGCGCGGCCTGAACAAATGTTTCGGTCAGCTGCGCGCCAACGACGACGTTTCTTTTTCGATCTTTCCTGGTGAAATCGTCGGTGTCGTCGGAGAGAACGGCGCCGGCAAGTCGACGCTTGTCAAAATGCTCGGCGGTGCGCTGGTCCCCGATTCCGGCGAAATCTTGATCTCAGGCTCGCCCGTAATCTTGCACTCGCCCGCCGACGCGCAAAGAGCCGGCATCTCGCTCGTTCACCAGCACTTCAATCTCATCGAAAATTTGACTGTCGAAGAAAATCTTGTGCTCGGACGCCCGGAATTGCGTCATGGCATTATTCGCTTCAAAAACTTGCGTCCGGGATTTCTGACGGTCGCGGAGGATTTGGGAACTCATATTGCGTTCGATGCCCGCGTTTCGACACTGTCGGTGGGCGGCCGCCAGCAAGTGGAACTGATCCGGGCGCTGTTTCACGATCCTCGCCTTCTCATCCTCGACGAACCGACAGCGGTGCTGCCGCCGAACGAAAGAGACCGCCTGCTGCGCTTCATCCGGCTTCTAAAAGAGCGCGGAACGGCGATAATCCTGATTAGCCACAAGCTCGACGATTTGTACGACTGCTGCGATCGTGCCGTCGTGATGCGCGGTGGCCGGGTGGTCGGAACCTCCGATCTTCGGGCTGACGAGCGTGCAGAGTTGATCCGCCTGATTGTCGGCGCCGAGCTCCCTCCGCCCGACACGCGGCATGGGACCCTCGGTAAGGCGCTGGTATCCGTCAAAGACCTTGTGGTTCACCGTGACAATGGGACGGTGGCAGTTGATCGCGCCAGTTTCGAGTTGCATGCCGGCGAGATCGTCGGCTTGTGCGGCGTCGAGGGCAACGGCCAAACTGAATTGCTGCAGGCAATGGCCGGAATGCGGCCGGTACAGACGGGTGAAATCATCTATGCCGTCGGCGCTCAGCGAATGGCGAATGCCGACGCCGCGTCGCTTCGCCGAGTCGGCGTCGCGCATATTCCAGAGGATCGTCTTCACTACGCGGTTGTGGCCGCCTTCAGCCTGACCTTGAATTTTTTACTACGGAAATTGAGCAAGCCTCGCTTCGTGACTTGGGGCCTGCTGCGGCGCCAGGCAGCGACTAAGGCGACGGCGACTGCGATCAAGCACAACGACGTCAGAGCGAGTGGGCCGCGGGCACGCATGGCCGATTTGTCCGGCGGCAACCAGCAAAAGTTCGTCATCGCCCGCGAACTTGGGGACGATGTCGGGGTCATTCTTGCCGGTCATCCGACCCGCGGGCTCGACATTCGCACCGTGGTAGCAATCCGGAACCGGCTTGTGGCCGAGCGCGCACGAGGTGTGGCCATTCTTCTTCTTTCCGCCGATCTGTCAGAGGTTTGGGACATTGCTGACCGCATCATGGTAATGGCGCGTGGCCGGTTGCGTGGCCCGGTCCGTGTCGGCGAAACGACACTCGGGGAAATCGGGCACTGGATGACGACGCCATGAGTGAAGGCATGACACGCGTCATCCGGGTCACTATTGTTCTCGTTGTTGCTGCGCTCGTCCCCAGCCTCTTTGTCCTGATGGCAGGGCACAATCCGTGGCGCGTGCTCGAAACGCTCCTGCTTTACGCGCTCGGACCGCAGGGTTGGAGCGAGGTGCTAGTCCACGCGATACCGCTGACGCTGATCGGGCTGGGCGTCGCGTTCGCCCTTCGAGGCGGTCTCTTCAATATCGGCAGCGACGGGCAGTTGATAGCGGGTGCAGTACTTGCTGTTTTCTTCGCACCTTACCTCGAAGGCTGGGGGATCGCAGGACTCCTTGTCTTTCTCATCCTCGGTTCGTTGGGCGGAGCGGCACTTGGAGCTCTAGTCGGTTACTTGAGGGCATGGTTCGGCGCCAGCGAGATCATTGTTACCATCATGCTGAATTACGTGATGGTCCAGATGATCAGCTATCTCATTCGCGGGCCGATGCAGGAAACATCGCGCTTCTGGCCACAATCGTATCTCATCCCGGAAAACTGTTTTCTGCCGGTGATCGTTCAAGGAACGCGGCTACATGCCGGCCTATTCGTGGCCCTCATCATGGTAATCGTCTTCGCCGTGATACAAAGGCGAACAGTGATCGGTTTCGTATCCTCGGTCCTTGGCGCCAATCCGGGGGCTGCCGTCTACGCCGGCTTCCGGGTAAAAATGCTGACGGTCATTGTCATGGCGATCTCCGGAGGGCTCGCCGGATTGGCAGGTGCCGTCGAAGTTGGGGGCATTTATCAACGGCTCCAAGACAACATGGCGGAAGGATTCGGCCTTGCCGGTATCGCGATCGCTTTGATCGCTCGGCTCGAGGCAGTAGCAATCCCGCTGGCGGCGTGCCTGTTTGGGATATTTTTTGCCGGGACCGGCGCTCTTCAGCGCGAATTGGCGTTGCCTTTTCCGCTGGTCTGGATCATCGAGAGTGCCGTTATCTTTGCAGTTGCCGCCGTGCAATGGGCGCTACCCAACCGAAAAGCGGTCGCCTGATGGCTGTGCTGTTCATTACAGCCTTGCTCGCCGCAACCATCAGGCTGGGCATGGCGATCGGGTTAGCCGCCATTGGCGAAGCCGCCTCAGAACGTTCCGGCATTTTCAACATCGGGATTGAAGGCGTCATGTTGTCCGGCGCCTTCGTCGCAGCGTGGGGCTCGGTACGTACCGGGTCGCCGTGGTTTGGTGTCCTCTTCGCCACGCTGATCGGCATTCTGCTCGCTGGCGTTCACGCGTTCATGGTTCTGGTACTGAGGATCAACCAATTCGTCAGCGGCATCGGCATGGTCATATTCGGCCTAGGCTTTTCGAGCTTTGCCGCACGACTCACGATTGGCGCCAAACCGACGTCAGTGCACGGGCTCGCCTCGCTCGATTTCGGCGCTATCTCGCACATTCCGATTGTCGGCTCGGTATTATTTGGGCAAAGCCCGCTCGCCTACATCGCTCTCGTTCTCGCTATTGGCACCGGATGGGTCATCAACCGCACCGCGTTCGGCCTTGAGATCCGTGCCTGCGGCGAGAACTCTGAGGTTGCGGAGACGCTGGCAATACCGGTCAAGAGGCGGCAGACCGCCTGCATTCTATTTGGCGGCGCCGCGGCGGGCCTCGGCGGCGCATATTTGTCCGTGGTTCAGGTCGATGCCTTCGTAGAGAATATGGTCGCCGGCCGCGGCTTTCTCGCGGTTGCCTGTGTAATGCTGGGACGCAGAAAACCGGTTATTGCGTTGCTGGCCGCACTCGGATTCGGTCTGGCTGAAGCAATTCAAATCCGGATGCAGACGATTTATCCTGACCTGCCGTATCAGTTCCTCGTCATCTTGCCATACGTTGCCGCGATCGCGGCGCTGGTGCTCGGCCACTCAAGGCGTCGCTTCAGTCCGATCTGAATATGAGTCACTCGATGGAAAGAGCCGCTGTTGCATCGCGCGCTCGACCCACGCCGCTGCAGACAGTAGCTGGGAGTCACGCAGATGCGGACCGATAAGCTGGATGCCGATCGGTAGTCCGTTCGGCCCAACGAATCCTGGCAAAGTGATCGCTGGAACGTGAAGAAAGGTCCAGAAGCGTTGAAATAGCAGGTCACTGGGAGCCTGAATCCCTTCGGGAGCCTCACCTGAGGTCGCCGGTGTCAGGAGAACATCGTATTTGTTGATAATGGGTGCGAATTCCGCCCGTCGCTCAACGCCGAGCGCACAAGCTTCTGAGTAATCGGCGAAGGATATAGCGAAGCCTCGCTCAAGCAACGTCACGAGCTTCGGGCTGAGCAGATCAAAGTATTTATCGTATTCGTAAGCCAGCGCTCGAGCGAATTCGAAAGCGAGGATCGTCCAATGCGCATCGAGTGCATCATCGAACCGGGCAGGGAGTTCTATAGTTTCGATCGTCGCGCCGGCCCCGCGCAGCAGAGCGATTGCGTCGTCCATTACACGGCGGGTTGAATCCTGCGCTTGCGGCCAGTGCGGTGAAGGACAAAATCCGATGCGCGGCGCCTTTGCGAGCGACCCCGCCTGCCAGGCATCGCATCCTAAAATTGCATTGGCGACCAGCGTAACGTCGAGGACAGAGCGCGTCAGTATGCCAAGGTTGTCCAGCGAACCTGCCTGCGTTTTCAAGCCTTGCACAGGGAGAACTTGGTGTGAGGGCATAAAGCCAACCACACCGCAATATGACGCAGGCCGTATCGTCGAACCAACGGTCTGCGATCCGATGGCGACCGGCACCATGTAATCGGCCACCGCCGCTGCCGAGCCCGACGAGGAACCGCCCGGACTGTGTTTGAAGTTGCGCGGATTTACGGTACGCCCCGGCATTACCGCGGCGAATTCCGGGGTAACGGTCTTTCCGAGAACGATCGCGCCGGCTCGCCGTAGCATTGCCACGCAGGCCGCATCGGCGGATGGGATGTTGCCTTTATAAATGGGCGAACCATGCTCGGTCGGCATATCGTGAGTATCAATGATGTCCTTTATTGCTATTGGAATTCCACGCAAGCTGGACCGTTCGCCATGTGATGGAAGCTTCGCGATTTGTCGGAGCGCCTGCTCGCGCGCGATGTAGGTCCACGCGCCGACGTCGATCTCGCGCTCATCAATGCGTGTTAGACAAGCCCGCAGGTAGTCGATTGCAGTAAATTGTCCATCCGCAATCATCCTTCCGGCCGCGGTCGCGTCGTACATATTTATTTCAGCGCGCGGCATCGCTTTATCCATGGCAGACTTCGTCGCCAAATTGTCGCGACGCGAGGGAATGGAGCACCCGTTTTTCCGCGATAATCACGGCGAGATAGGTCAGCCCACCGACAGGTCCAGCGCCGGTTGGAAGGCGATTCCGTTGGGCGGGCCAGGAATGACGTATTCGTCGCAATTGTTCTGCCGCCGCGATACCGGCCCTACGGTCAAGTAAGGCAATTACCGACAATGTCGCCCCTGAAGCCGCGCTAGCGGATCCTTTTACCCGAGAGGCGTATCAATTTTGCGGGGCTCCGAGAAGAGCGGTTATGGGCGCCAATGGCTCCTCTCATAGCTCTTAAGACGTCTGCTTTTTCTGTCGCTGTTGGGGGTGAAGCGGACCTAAAGTGGAATCGAGCAGATTTTCCGCGTTCACGTTGCTATAATTCACGATCCGATTTGCTTGGGTCCTTGTGGTAACGATACGCTTCCAATCATGGCAAACCGCGAACAACAAATGGACCATCAAGGCTGGGATGCCGGATACGCCGAAGGCTATGCAGCCGTCCTGGAAGAGGCATGGGCCCGTGTGAGCGCTCTTATTGCACACGGACCGCTGCCGGCGGCCCAGTCTGATCGCCGGAACGCGCTGCTCTTGGCCTGCCGTGTTATTGCTCGCCCCAAGACCCGTGGGCTCTTCAAACGGATTTGATCATTAGGCTAACAGCGCTGACAATGAGGCGATACGCGTTCATTCCGGCTATTGCTCCACTTTCGCTTTCGCTTTCACTGTCCCCGAAATGAAAAGCCCCCCGAGGAATGAGGAAATAAAAGCCATCTGCGCTTTAGCTAAGCAGAATTCCCACCGGACTAACGTTGCGTTCGATCAAATCTTATGCGTTGACAGCAGCAGACTTGTCTCTGAACTCGAAATTCCCTTGATAAGCCGGATGCGTTGTAGCGCCTGATCGAAAGCCTCTAAGCTTTCAACTCCGAGTTCGACAACGATATCCCAGCGGCCATTAGTGGTGTGGAGCGCTTGAACTTCGGGGATATTGCGTAGCGATTTGAGGACCGCGTTGGCGTGTTCTCCGTCGACCGCCACCATGGTAATGGCGCGAACACGATGTGGTTCGACGTCCGGTCTAAGACGTACGGTAAAACCACTGATCGCTCCATTTGCGGTCAGGCGGTCGATGCGATTCTGTACCGTACCGCGTGAGACCTTGAGGCGTCGGGCCAGCGTTGCCACTGGCAACCGTGCATTTTCGCGAAGAAGCCCAATCAATCGCCGATCAGTGTCATCCATCCTCATTCTACAATATGCTAGAGAAAATTGGCATAATGTCGTTTTAATTGTCAGTTTTGTCAAGTTTGCCAGCTTTCCGCTGAGCTGTTCTTCCATAACTATTAGTTTGCCAGACGCCTAACGCTCTAAGGGGAGTCGAGTGACTTCGAAGACTTTACTACTGCTGACTGATCCTGCGCATTTCGGGGTGACTTACGCGATTAACCCTTGGATGCAACCGCGCGCATGGGCTCAAGATCCCGTCGGTCATCTGGTAGCTGCTAGGCGCAGCTTCCAATCGCTTGTCTCGGCGCTCGCTGCCGCGGGTGCTCAACTCGAGGTCATGCAGGGGGTGGCGGGTCTGCCGGACATGGTGTTTCCAGCCAATGCGGCGGTTGTGTTAGACCGCCGCGCGCTGCTTGCACGGTTCCGCCATCCCGAACGCCGAGGCGAAGAGCAGCATTTCCAGAAATACTTTCACGCTCTGATGAACCGTGGTCTTCTTGAGGAGGCAGGGCAATTTCCGGCAAGCTGTTTTCAGGAAGGGGCCGGCGATTGCATCTGGGACGCCAGCCGCGGCCGATTCTGGGCCGGCTATGGTCAGCGTTCGACACGCCAGGCGGTATTCGAGATCTCGGCGTTCTTTGGCCGGGAAACGACTGCGCTTGAACTTGTTTCACCTCGCTTCTATCACCTCGACGTCTGCTTCTGCCCCTTGAGTGGCGGGGAAATCTTTTACTACCCGCCAGCGTTTTCCACCGCCTCCCTTGCTTTAATACGCGATATCGTGCCGCCCGAAGATCTGATCGAGGCAACAGACGAAGACGCCGCGTGCTTCAACGTGAACGCCGTCAACATCGGCGATTGCCTCGTGATGGCGAAAGCATCGCCCGGCCTCGTGGCACGTCTGGCAGAGCGCGGCTACCGCGTCACCGAGGTTGATCTTCTGCCGTTCATAATGTCCGGCGGCGGCGCTTATTGTATGACTCTCCGTCTTGACCATCAAACTGCTGAAGCGAGCGCGGTGCGGCGCGCGGCTGAATAATGTCTAGCCAAATCGAACAGAGCGAAGAGGCTGCAAATGAATTTGGTGCTGAAAGATCCTCTGGCGGCGGCGGGCGCCGACTACAGCGCCCTTGAACAACAATATGGTGCATGCAACTACGCGCCATTTAATGTGGTGCTCACCCGTGGCCTCGGCGTTTGGGTTTGGGATGTCGACGGCCGCCGTTATCTCGATTGTCTTTCGGCCTACTCGGCGGTCAATCAGGGGCACTGCCACCCCCGCATCCTCGCAGCATTGATCGAACAGGCGTCGCGGCTTGCTATCACGTCGCGGGCTTTCATGAACGACCAACTCCCGCTGTTCTGCGAAGAACTCTGCGCTGCCACCAATTCGCACAGGGTGCTGCCGATGAACTCGGGTGCCGAAGCGGTGGAAAGCGCCATCAAGGTTGCGCGCAAATGGGGCTATGAGATTAAGGGGGTGCCGCAAGACCAGGCCGAAGTCGTCGTCTGCGCCAACAATTTCCACGGCCGCACTCTGACCATCGTCGGCTTTAGCACCGATGCGACCGCGCGCGACGGCTTCGGCCCATTCACGCCCGGCTTCAGCCGCATTGTCCCCTTCGGAGATGCGGCAGCGCTCGAAGCGGCGATCACCACTAACACAGTCGCCTTCTTGGTCGAGCCCGTCCAGGGCGAGGCGGGGGTGATAATTCCACCGGCCGGGTATTTTAAATCAGTGCGCGAGATCTGTACGCGCAACAACGTCATTTTGATTCTAGACGAGATACAAACCGGGCTCGGTCGTACCGGCAGGCTGCTCGCCGAAGAGCATGAAGGTATCGAGGCCGATCTTACCTTAATTGGCAAGGCGTTGTCGGGCGGCTTTTATCCGGTATCCGCCGTGCTCTCGAACGACGAGATCCTTGGCGTGTTGAAGCCGGGTGAGCACGGCAGCACGTTCGGCGGCAACCCTCTTGCCTGCGCCGTCGCACGCACAGCGCTCAAAGTTCTCATCGAGGAAGGCATGGTCGAAAACGCTTATGCGATGGGGGCTCACTTCCTGGCCGGTCTGCGCCACATCAAGAGCTCCGCCGTAAAGGAGGTGCGCGGCCGCGGCCTCATGATCGCGATCGAGTTGCACCCGCAAGCCGGCGGTGCCCGTCGTTATTGCAATGCGCTGCGTCGGCGCGGCGTTCTATGCAAGGACACGCATGATCACACTATCCGGGTTAGTCCGCCACTTGTGGTCACCCAAGACGAAATAAGCTGGGCGCTCGAACAATTCGACGCAGCTTTAGGTCGTCTAGGAGATATGGATCCTCCATCCAGGCTGCGAGCCAGTGAGTCTTGTCGGATCGGACTTTCCCAATAGAACGAGCCGGCGCGTTATTTGGCACGCTTGTTATGCCCTTAACTGTTGTAGTCGCCCCCGGTCGGAAGATGCGCCTTCCACCGCATAAGGGCCAAATGTCCTGCCTCGGAAAGTTTATAGATCCCGCGCTCGACCCTGTCGAACCACCCGTAGACGTTGCTAAGCAAGATTTTAGGCGCATCCGGCATCGTAGGTTTCAAGTCTCTGGGCCGCGCAGGCGCCTGCGCCAACGCAGCCGCACATGCTAGGGCCTGCTGCCGATAGGCTGTCATGATTGGCTGACATGTAGAGCCGCCTAGGGTCGGATCTCCTTTGCGTCGCCGGTGCTCGTCGACAATTTTGGAACGACGTTTTGCATCATGCCGAGGACGCCAAGGTACCGGCTCTACAAGAACCTCCACATTCCCGGAATCAGATACGGCGAGCAGTCCGAAGCCAAGTAGCCGGCAAAGCTTCCTGGCTCTGGGGTCGGATTCGCGGCCACGACGCCGCGCCGCGGCGCGTACGGCCGGCCAGACCTCATCGCAGACGGCCGAACGGTCGACGGCCTGCAAAACCAACTCAAGTGTAAAGCTGAGCTTTAACTCACCAATGACGAGCGCGGCAGGCGTCCCACGGTCCAACGCTACGAGGTCGCAACCGCAAACCTCACCCTTAACTTCTAAGCCGAATCCCTCGAGAAAGCGCTTCACCGGCGAATAAAGACGGGTTTCCATTGCGCACTTTTGACGTGATCGAGAAAGCGTCAGGCAGAAATTACCGCCTCGCCGTGCTCGCGCATCGCATAGCCACGTCCCCAGAGTGTCTCGATGTAATTCTTGCCGCCTGATGCGCTGGCAAGTTTTTTGCGCAGCTTGCAGATGAAGACGTCGATTATCTTTGCTTCTGGCTCATCCATACCACCATAGAGGTGACTCAAAAACATTTCCTTGGTGAGCGTCATGCCCTTACGCAGCGCCAGGAGTTCCAGCATCTGATATTCTTTTGCGGTCAAATTCACTCGCGTGCCGCTGATCTCGACCAATTTGGAATCGAGATTGACACACAGATCGTCAGTGTTGATGACTGACTGCGCGTGTCCCTTGGACCGGCGTACTATTGCGTGGATGCGAGCGACCAGTTCGTTTTTGTGAAACGGTTTCGTCACATAGTCATCGGCGCCATAGCCAAGACCCCGGATTTTGTCCTCGATGGCGGCAAGGCCGGAGAGGATTAGAATCGGCGTGCTCACCTTCGACAAGCGGAGCTTGCGCAAAACGTCGAAGCCCGACATGTCCGGCAAATTCAGATCGAGCAAGATGATGTCGTAGTCGTAGATCTTGCCGAGATCGATCCCTTCCTCGCCAAGATCGGTCGTATAGACGTTGAAGCTCTCTGATTTGAGCATCAACTCGATCGATTGCGCCGTGGCGCTATCGTCTTCGATCAGCAATACGCGCATAACGGCGGCCGTCCTCAGCCTTGAGCTGAAACATTAGCTCTGGGCAGGATTAATAAAGTGTCAATTCCTGCGACGCGCGAATGCGCGGCCGCCTGCCGTGGTCTGAAATCGGGGGGGTACACGGGTTCGTCGCGTTGAGCTCGCAAACTCGCCGCTTGATCCGACCGGCCTTTAGGTCCCAGATTGACCATCGTCATGCGTCCATAGATGCTGGCTGCATGGATTTGCGCCATTTGTCCTGGCCCTTCTTTGACTCGTCCTGCATTGAGCTTGCTGCAGGCTTCAAACGCTGGGTGCGTGCTGAACTCGGCGGCTTTGAGCAAGACGAGGGAGGCGATGGCAAGGCGGCGCGGCTGATATTTGAACGCCTCGCGGCCGCGGGCTGGTTGCGAAATACCCTCCCGAAGCAGGCCTGCGGTGACCGATGCAAGGTCGCTCTCCGCCACGTGAGCCTCATGCGTGAAATGAGTGCTTTCTCGTCGGCGATTGCCGACGTTGCATTGTCCGAGCCGTGGCTTGGTATCCTTCCTGTCGCACTTTACGGATCGCAGGATCTGCGAGCTGAGTTGTTGCCCCGCTATCTCGCTGGCAAACTCCTACCCGCGTTTGCTTTGTCAGAGCCCGACGCCGGCTCTGATGCCGCTGCGATCACTACTACCGCATATCGCGCAGGTGATCATTACGTCATCAATGGCCGGAAACACCAACGCTTCAGGAGAACGCTTCAGGAGATCCATCATGAGCTACACCTACGACGTCAGCCCCAAAGCGTCACCTTCGGTGCCGTGCAATAGCGAGGGACAGGCACAATGTTTTCCTCAAAAATAAGGACTCATCTGAACTTTTGTCTCTTCATCATGGGCGCCGTTGCAGCGATAACGGTCCATCCAGCCTTCGCAGCCGAAAAGCCGCCGCTAGCCCCAGATCAGGACACGCCCCTCGTCGTCAAGTCGAGAGTTTCGGCGGTGCTGAGCTTCAGCGCGCACGCGCTCGCGGAAGAGCTCGATCGCGAAGTGCCGCGCCGCCTCGCGTCGTTTGACGATCGACTGACGACATGCGGACATCGGCGCGGCTTCTTTCGCCGGCGAGTAGACATCCAGTGTTTTGTCACCGGTTATGTTGAGCAAACCGGGCCCGTTTATCTGCGCGCTGAAGGCGACCGGCTGGTGGCGGAGATCAAGCTCGAAGGCTCGGTCTACGGTCAAGGTGCGCGTGGCTTGGCGCGCCTCGTTCACGGCGTGGCGCAGGGCGCGATGAACGTGTTCGTCGAAGCCAAGCCACGTTTGACCCGGGATTGGACGGTCAATCTGAACATGGCGCAGAGCTATCGTTGGACGGAACCGCCAATGCTGCGCGTTTTCGGAAGGGATATCCCGATCGCACGATATGTCGAGCCGCAGATTCAGGCGCAAAGCCGCCGTGTCGAGGGTGAGGTTGCCGCCAAAATGAGAGCAATCGACGTGCGGCGCAAAGCCGAAACAGCTTGGAGGCACGCGTTCACGCCGGTACGGATTGCCGACAGCGTCTGGCTGCGCATGACGCCAGAAAGCGTGGCGTTCGCCGGCCTACATTCGACAAGCGACGTGCTGGAAGGCGCCATCGAATTCTCAGGCCCGGTCGAGACGGATTTCGGTGGCACCGCGCCTGCGGTGAACCCGACGCCGCTCCCGCAACTTGGCTCGGACGTCGCCGCGCCCGGACACTTTGGATTCCTCATACCGCTCACGCTCAGCTATCAGATCTTGCGCGAGGTCATTCAACCGGCCGCCTCACAAGCGTTCAACGCGGCCGTCAAAGATGTTGACGTGTATCCGTCAAACGGCAAGCTGGTAGTCGGCCTTCAATTCGATAGTCCGCCCGCGGGCGTCGATGCGACATCGGATGGCTGGGTCTACATGACCGCGCAACCCAAAGCCGATGCGGGGGGCACTACGCTGACATTGGACGGCGCTCAGCTTCTTACCGGCTGGCCGAATGGCAGCACGGTCGATGTTTCGAAAATCTTCGACGCTACGCGACAGAAGGTGCTTTCAAACTACAAACCGCAATACGATGCCATGCTGCAACAAGCCAATGCCAAGCTCACCCGAGATCTTGGCAACGGCTTTCGCTCGCAGGGAAGTTTTACCTCGGCAAATATCGACAAAGTGGTTTTGCTCAAGGACAGCATCGAGATTGTCGCTCGCGCGACCGGCACATTGCGCGTCGTCTACACGCCCTGACGCGCTCGCGAAGAGTCGAATGAGCTAAAGGGAAAACGCGTCGTGCATGCGATGACAGCGAGATTTTGCGGGTGCGCCCTCGTTCTCGCGGGCATCTGCCTTACTGTCCTCGGCCGGTCGCCGGCGCTCGCACAAGGCGCGTTCTACAAGGCGACCGATAGCGAAATCGCCGGGCCAGTCGGCAGCCTCATCCGCAAGGAGCCGCGCGTCGGAGCAGCGGCAGGCGCGACGGCATACAAAGTTC
>Ga0302325_10005666_pt1 | contig 28330 bp, 27 predicted proteins | sample Palsa_T0_2_FD_201948 | JGI IMG/M metagenome (GOLD analysis project Ga0302325, IMG submission 201948) | Peat permafrost microbial communities from Stordalen Mire near Abisko, Sweden - Palsa_T0_2 | ecosystem: Environmental > Terrestrial > Soil > Palsa > Peat permafrost | place: Sweden: Abisko...
GCACCTTGCCGGACGGCGCTCCTCGCCGACACCTTGACCGCCTTGCCAATCGACTAAGCAAGATCGTTTCTGAGGCGCATTCCCTCGACGCTCCAGAAAAATAGGCAGAGATTGGCCGGTTAAACGCACCACTCGGAAATTGGCTGGCGGCTGTCGAGTTGCCGCATCACGGCCTAGGCGCGGATCCAGGCGGCGCTACGCATGACACCAGCGCCGCCAGGGCGAAAATAGCTGTTCTCACTTGATGTATCGCTACTTGATGTCGACCAGTCCTTCCGTCATTTCGATATTCGTTCCCCAGGGATCTTTGAGGAACGCGATCGCGATGCCAAGCTGGGGCACCTTGGTGTAGGGACGATCCAGTTTGATGCCCTGGGATTCGAGCTTCTTAGTGAACGCTTCGAGGTTTTTGATCTCGAAGCCGATATGATCGATCGCTCGGCCGGTCGTGCCGACGGTCGGCGTCGGCGACGGCGTGAAGTTCAGGAACACGCCGGGCAGTTGATCCTGCACGAAAGCGGACCCCGGATTGGCCGGAAGCATCGTCGCGCCGAACGTCTTTGCGTACCAAGCCTGCATCTCGGTGTTCATCTGCCCGAAGAAGTGGATGTGATGAAGCTGAATCGGGGCCTTCTGCGATTTGACTTCGACCAGCTCCACTTTGACATCCTCCGGACCGAGCACAAACGCGAGGTTCGTCGTCGGACTGGCGGCTGCGATGTCGTCGGTCACCTTCACGCTCGCGGCGACCGAATCGGCCGTGATCATTTTAAAGCCGTTCGCCTTGATCTTCGCTACGAGCGGCTTGAGATCGGGAACGGAAAAGCCGATGTGATTCACCGTCGTTCCGATCGTGCCGCCCGTCGGCGCCTGCATCGGACGGAAAAAGATCAGGACATTAGGAAACTTGACGATCTCCTGCTCCCGGTCACCGGAACCGATCCTGGCCACGCTGCCGCCGAGGGTGTCGGCATAGAACTTCTTCTGTGCGTCCATGTTCGTGGTGTTCAGATGGTGGTGCCCGTACACGACCGGACCTTCTCCGGCAACCAGAATCTGCGCACTGGCAAAGGCCGGCGCCAACAGCAGGATGGTTAGCCCGCCGGTTAATAAACGTTTCATGAAAACCTCCCTGGCCGCCAAGTTTACACGATTTGGGCGGCTGCATTCGACATCGCCTACGCTACGTCGTCTACGTTACGTAGTGATGGTCATCGTCGCCATCTCGACGACGCTGGCTGTTTCCGCCCTCGTCGGGCAGCCGCGAGTCGCGCGCGGCGAGTGGGTGTCGTCGTTGTCAATACAGGCGCCGATAATTGTTCATAACGCTCCGGTGTTTGTAGGCAGTCAGATCCGCGAGATGCCGACAAACCACCCAAGTGGAGTGCCAGCCACCGGCGACAGCGCCGGCGACAGCCCCACCCCTCCCCCACCGCCCATCCGGACCGCGCGCTTGCCGAATGTCATCGCCCAGCCCCGCCTTCTCATGCGGGGCATCGCCGGCAACGCCGTATCGTTCTTCTTCTTTAATTAAGGCCCTGGTGTAAACCGAGCCGCTGAGTTTCGCCGGACCCGCCTCAACGGCCAGTTTCGTTCGGAAACGCTGCTCGCCGAATTTGTTTTACATAACCCTGGGCGTACGAAGAGCCGCGGGTGCCCTCGCCGCGCTGGCCGGCGCACTGCTGGTGGGCGGCTAACTCGCAAGGCTGGTCTCCGGGACGAAAGACGCTGCGAACACCGCCCCGGCGGCAAGTTTCGCGCGCTTGCGATAAGGAGTTCCTGGCCAACTTTTTGGGACGCCTGGTTGGCGTGGCATACAAGTTATTCGACGCGACCCGGCCTCACGGCGGCAGGGCAATCCACCGCCCGCCCGGTACCCGAGAGCATTCCGCAATCGTTAGGTGTATAGTGTGCTGCAAGGAGGTGTTTGGGACTATGAAGATCTTCACCAGCGCGATGGTCGTGGCTGCATTCGTGACACCGCTGGCGGCGCAGTGGGCGCAATATCGCACGCCCGGCATCCCGCGCACCGCCGATGGCAAACCGAACCTCGTCGCCCCGGCGCCGCGCGCCGCCGATGGCAAGCCCGACCTCACGGGTCTGTGGCAAATGGACGTCAACGATGGCGCCGTCGGCAATGTCGCGCTCCGCAAACCGGGAGACCTCAAGCCCGCCGACGTTCAGCCTTGGGTGCGCGCCTTGGTTCAGCAGCGCGCTGAAAACTTCGGCATTGACAACCCGCGGTACAAGTGTCTGCCCGACGGTCCGAACTACGGCCCAGGTATGAAGAGGGTTTTGCAGACTCCCGCGATGATCGTCATCCTGAACGAAGATCTCACGTACCGTCCGATCCACATGGATGGCCGTGCCTTGGAGACCGATCCCAACCCGAGCTGGATGGGATATTCGGTCGGCCACTGGGACGGAGACACGCTGGTGGTGGAGAGCAATGGATTTAACGACAAGACATGGCTTCTGGACGGTTATCCCCATACCGAGGCGCTGCGCATGACCGAGCGCTTCCGGCGAACCGACTTCGGCCACCTGGAAATAGCAGTGACGTTTCAGGACCCCAAGGCTTACAACAAGGCTTGGACGCTCCCGCTTCGCTTGCGGTTCGCCGCCGACACCGAACTGATCGAAGCCGTCTGCAATGAATTTTCCGACAACGGGCAGGAGCACTGGATCGGCAGGGGCTCGGACGCCCGGCAATCGGCGGTGAAAGTCGCTCCCGAAATCTTGGCCAAATATGTGGGGGTTTACAAGGGCCTCTATCAGCAGAGCCCTCGTACGGCGGAGGTTACTTTCTCTGGCGGTACCCTGTCCGTCTCACTGAACGGAGGGCCGGCGCAGCCTGTCTTTCCGCAGTCGGAAACCAGCTTCTCCGGCACGGGATTGACATACCATTTTATCCGGGACGACCAGGGCATCGCGACCCACCTGGTTGAGGGTCATGTGTCTGGCGACTACAAGTACGAACGCCAGAAGTAGCATCGGAAAACTGCCGAAGCGGTTTCACTTTTCCAACACGGGCTGGAGGGGTTGTCACTGAGATCCAGATGAATGCGACGGGTATGGGGCCATTTGTAAGCTCGCTGGACGGTCTTGAATCACCAGATGGCCTGGAACGGCATCGGTGGACGCCTGATATTCGGCCCGGAACTCCTGCCCCAAATCCGCTAATCCCTCGTCTACAACGTCGATATACGTCTGGCGCACCGCGAAATCAGCACGTTGTGGGTCCCCCACGAGGAATTCGGGCTTCCCGACGTACATCCAGGCATGTCCGCCGCGCACCTCGACACCGTTTAGCAACTCCGTAGTGTCGATGCGGTTGTACACCCACTCTCTGGCATCGAAATCGGTCATAGCGACGGCGGGCACGACGTAGAGGACACCGTTCACGGATGTTCCAAGCGCGGGACGGACATTCAGATAAATGATATTCTTGGGAGCCACGCCTCGATCGTCTAGATACTTTCCAGCATTTGGCACAAACACATCCCAAGTTCTTCGCCATCCGGTTACGCCGCAGATCGCCAGCGGCTGCCGATACAATTGCCCGAACGTCTTCTCCATGCTCCTTTTGCAGAGTAGGGACCCGTATCCGAAAACTGCCTGCTCTCCCTTGGCCAGTATGATCGTCTGTGGCATCGCTTTCCAGGGCTTCAACTATTGGGCTGCGAGACCGGAGGCCCCGGCTGCGCTGGCGCCGGGTTTTTGGTCTTTCAGGCCAGCCGGTGCTGAGACGTCGAACAGGAATCCCATTGTGCCGCCGTTGCGGATGCTGTAGATGGTCCATTGAAAGAGTCCCGGTTCGAGTGTCGTGACTTCAAGGCGCCGGCCAGTCTCCAATTTCCTGCCGATGATCAGGCATTCGCAATCCTCATCCGGAAAGGAACGGTCTTTGTTGAACACCGTAGGCGGTCGCGGCGGAATGTAATAGACTTCGGGCGGCCGACTAATAGTCCAATGAGCGGACAGATATTGCCGTAGATCCAGCGTGTACTGAAGCTCCCGGATATAGCAATCGACCCTGATGTGCGAATGTGCCGACCGGTCGCCCTGGTTAAACCCGCCGTAGACGGTCGCTTTAAGGGCATAGTTGTTGCCCGTGGCCGGACGAAACCTGTAGTGAAACTGCTTGCGGTTAGCGAGCCAGTCTCCTTGCTCCGGCCCAGTCCATAGATTGGGCGTCGGCTCAGGATTGATCTCCAAACATCCTTGTGTACGATACGGCAAGTCGAACGGCGGCAGGTTTGTATCCTCTGTGTTGTTTCGTTCCGAGAACCAGACTGTCAAGGTGCGGAGGGTTCGGTTATCGAACGACCCGCGGCGCTGTACGTCCGGCGGCGCTTCCCGCGGGTCGATGGGCGCGGCTTCAAATTGAACCGTCTGCCGCGCCACCTCATAGACGTTCTTGTGTCCTTGCGGTGTGACTACGGCGTCGCCTATTGAGTCGGCCACGTCCACGCTTGGTACGAGGCTGTCCAGCTTTAGGACCTGGGACGGAATGGGCCACGTGCCGGCAAGCGATTTCGATCCATTGACGATCAATTCCTCGAATCGCAGATCAATTCGATCGGTGTCGAGATTTTTGGGGAGCCCCAGAAGGCTTCGCATCTGTTCATCTGCAAGCAACGGCAACAGCGCGAAGATGAGCGTACCCACCCCGCCAATCACGTAGGCCAGGGGATCAAATAAAGGCGAGGCGTCGCTATGGAGCTTGCCCCAGACGTACAGTGCGGCCGCGGCCACCAGCATTCCAATCCCGGTCCACAGTACCGCCCTGATCCGGCGAGCCCTGAGTGGAGCGACGAAGATGGCCTGTCGAACGCGCCGCCGGCCGCGCCAATCATCGTGATTCTCACCAGCCGGATCGACCAGATCGAGCAGATAGGCCTTTACGACGCTGCAGGATCTGCCATGCGCAATCAGCGTGATCTCGGGATCGGAGTGCTCGTCATCTTTGTAAAAGGGCTCTCGCCGAAGGTACCCGCGGAGCCTTCGAACTCGAAGGTCTATCGGCGCAAACAGACGCTGCTTCCAGCTTGGACGCCTGTCCGCATCGATGCCCCAGTCCCACAACAGGCAACGGTATTGGCCAGCGGCTGCGATACGTTGCTCCACCAGTTTTGAGAGCGAATTCAGGAAGCGTGACTCCCTGCCGCTCCAGGAGACGATAACTATATAGTGCTCGGGGTGCTGGGTCGCCATTTGAAACGCGATTTATTATATATCAGCTATGTATGGCCTGGAATTTCCAGATAGAACCTGGCCCATCGATGTAAATCCACCGGGCTCGTGGGAATGCTTCGCCAGGAGCGGCGTGAAGACGCGAGGGGCTAGTGTTCGACGTTGTAGTTGCCTGGCTAACAGTGGCGGCGCCACTCTGTGCGGTCATGCGGCGATTTCGCGCTGTTACCATAAAACTTCTTTTGGGACCGATCAGAATTATTCATAAGCGCTCCCAAAGATCGCGTGTTAAGCTCTTTTTCACACAGCTTAACGATGTCGATCGTAAGCTAGCTGCTCTGTGCTTCGCGGCTAGCCCTCGCCTCGTCGGCCTACGAACAAAAATCACAGCAGGGTGCTTAAGCGCCCAGAGGAGAGGTTTCACTTTATGAGTAGACGACGCGTCCACGGTGATGGTGTGTTCACGGTGCGACCATTTGCCGCCGCTTTGTTTTTTGCGCCGGCACTTCTTACATTGGCCCTGCCATCATGGGCGCAACTCGTTACCCTCGGTCCGGTTACGATTGGCGCCGGATTGCAGACCGGCTATGACCATATCGACACGATTGGCGGCGGTGGGACTAACGACCAGTTCGCGCTCGACCACGCCCGCATTTACATCAACGGGTCGGCCACCGAAAACATCAAGTTCATGTTCAACACCGACTATGACAGTATCAGCAACAAAATTGAAGTGTTGGACGCGGTGGCGCAGTTTGATTTCGGTCCCGCGTTCCACATCTGGGCCGGCCGTTTCCTGGAACCCAGCGATCGCGCCAATCTCTATGGCCCGTTCTACTCGCACGAGTGGTTAACTTATACCGACGGCGTCCAGGATGGATATCCCTTCATCTATCAAGGCCGCGACAACGGGATCATGTATTGGGGCGATTTTTTCAAGCAGAGAATGAAAGTCTCGGTGGGCGCTTTCGACGGCAAGTCCGCCACGGGGAGTGGCGAAGTCCTGGGTGCGGCTCGCGTACAGTTCGATTTCTGGGATAAAGAGGACGGCTACTACCTGAACGGAACCTACTATGGCGATAAGAACCTGCTGGCCATTGGTGGAGCCACGCAATATCAAGACGGCCGCACGGCGACAACCATCGATTTCCTGATGGAAAAGAAACTGCCCAACGGCGGCGTCATTTCTATCGAAAGCGAGTACGCCAACTACAACAGACTGGGCGGGTACAACGGGGCCTATGCCAAGAGCCAGGGCGAGTATGGGACCTTAAGCTACCTCTTTCCGAAAGTGGTCCCCTTTGGTAAGTTGCATGGCAAGTTCGAGCTCCTGGGCAAGTATGCCAAGGCGGACTTTACCCACGGGACCGGCGCAAACTACGATCAGAAAACTACCGAAGTGAACTTCAATTACGTCATCAAGCAGTTCAACGCGCGCGTGATGTCGTTCTATGAGCAGCAGGATTTCAACACCGTGAAAACCGATACCTGGCAGGCGGGGCTGGGCCTGCAGATTCAGATTTGAAACAGCGTTCCACGATCTCGAATGAAGGAGTCACTCTATGAAACGTAAAGCAGTGTTTATGACCGCTTCGATGCTGGTCACGGGTATTATGTCCTCTACCGTCGCAATGGCCCAGGACACCATCAAGGTGGGCGTGCTGCATTCGCTTTCAGGCACCATGGCCATCAGCGAGACGACGCTAAAAGACACCGTCCTGATGATGATCGACGCCCAGAACAAAAAGGGCGGATTGTTGGGCAAGAAGCTCGAAGCCGTGGTTGTCGATCCAGCGTCCGACTGGCCGCTTTTCGCCGAGAAGGCGGCGCAGTTACTGGAAAAGGACAAAGTCGCCGTGGTATTCGGGTGCTGGACGTCGGTTTCCAGGAAATCCGTGCTGCCGGTTTTCGAAAAGGACGACGGCTTGCTCTTCTACCCGGTTCAATATGAAGGTGAAGAGTCGTCCAAAAACGTCATCTATACGGGCGCCGCGCCGAACCAGCAGGCCATCCCAGCCGTGGATTACCTGATGAAGGAAGTGGGGGTCAAGCGCTGGGTGCTCGAAGGAACGGATTACGTCTACCCGCGCACCACCAACAAAATCCTCGAGGCTTATTTGAAGTCGAAAGGCGTGAAGGCGGAAGATATCTCCATCAATTACACGCCGTTCGGCTACTCCGATTGGCAAACTCGCGTAGCCGCCATCAAGAAGTTCGGCTCCGCCGGCAAGAAGACCGGCGTGGTGTCCACCATCAACGGAGACGCCAACGTGCCGTTCTACAAGGAGCTTGGCAACCAGAAGATTTCGGCGGAGGACATTCCGGTGGTGGCCTTCTCGGTTGGCGAGGAGGAACTGTCGGGCGTCGATACCAAACCGCTGGTGGGCGAACTGGCGGCGTGGAACTACTTTGAAAGCATCAACACGCCTGCCAACAAGGCGTTCATCGCTCAATGGCACGCTTTCATCAAGAACCCGAAGCGCACCACCAACGATCCAATGGAAGCCACCTACATCGGCTTCAATCTGTGGGTGAAGGCGGTGCAGAAGGCCAACACCACGGTCGCCGAAAAGATCATCGCCACGCTTCCCGGGCTCGAGACGCCGAACCTAACCGGTGGCACCGCCAAGGTGCTGCCCAATCATCACATCACCAAACCGGTGTACATCGGCGAGGTGAAAGGCGACGGCCAGTTTAATGTCGTTTGGAAATCCAACGGCGAAGTGGCGGGCGATGCCTGGTCCGACTACCTGCCGGGCAGCAAGGACATCGAAGCGGATTGGGTGACGCTCAAGTGCGGCAACTACAATACCGTCACGAAGAAGTGTTCGGGACAGAACTACAAGTAATGAAACACCTCCCATGGGGCGCGCAGTGGCTGTTTCTGCTGCTCGCCCTTTGGGGCGTGCCTCCGGTACACGCCCAATCTTCGAAGGACGCAAGTTTCCTGTCGACGCTCGGCGAACTGCGCGAAGCATCGTATTCCGATAAGGCGAGTATTGCCGAACGGCTGAGCCAGACCGGTCATCCTAGCGTCCGCGCGGTGCTCACGGCGTTTCTGGAACAGCGGCTCTATTTCCGCAGCAGCGATAACAAGATTTTCATCGTCAAAGCGGCCGACGCCGATCCCCTCAATTTAATCGACCCGCTCACGCTGAAGGATGCCGGATCGGCCACTGCGGATAGCATGGCCCAAATCGGCACGAACAACGCTTTGAGGAGCGCCTTGAGGGCCACCGTGGCGCACTTTTCGCTGTCGAGCCCGGACGCGGCGGTGCGGTTTGACGCAGTCCGCGAAATGGCGCGGTCCCTCGATGAACCGGCCGTGACGCTGCTGCGCCAGCGACTGGCCGTGGAAACCAATTCCGGCGTCAAGAAAGAAATCGCCACGGCTTTGGCGCTGGCTGCACTGGATGGCTCCGACCCCAGGTCCCGTCTGGAAGCGATTGCCACGCTCAAACAAAGCGTCAGCCAGGATGTGCGCAACCGGCTGGCCTTGTTGGTCGACAAATCTCCCGATGGAAGCTTCGTCGAGAGCGACCAGCAGGTGCGGCAGGCCGCCGCCGCCGCGGTGAAAACCATCGACCGCTGGCGCAACTTCTATTCCGCATTCCAGACGTTGTTTTTTGGCCTGAGCCTGGGTTCGGTGCTGGTTTTGATCGCCATCGGACTGGCCATCACGTTTGGCGTGATGGGCGTCATTAACATGGCTCACGGCGAGTTGATGATGCTCGGCGCCTACACCACCTACGCCGTCCAACAGGCCATGCCCGGGCACATCGGGGCCTCGATTCTGGTCGCGATTCCAGCGGCCTTTTGCGTGGCCGGAGCGGCGGGCGTGCTCATGGAGCGCGCGGTGATCCAATTTCTTTACGGACGCCCCCTGGAGACCCTGCTTGCCACGTTTGGTGTGAGCCTCATCTTGCAGCAATCGGTCCGGTCTACCTTTTCGGCGCTCAATCGATCGGTGGTCACGCCCGATTGGATGAGCGGCTCGCTGCGGCTGAACGACGCGCTCTCGATTACCTACAACCGGCTCTACATCGTGCTCTTCACGGTGATCGTCTTCTTTCTTATCTTGCTCGTGTTGAAGCGCACCCGAATCGGTCTGTACATCCGCGCCGTCTCTCAGAATCGGCCCATGGCCAAGGCGATGGGGATACGCACCGAGTGGGTGGATGCGATGACCTTCGGTCTCGGATCTGGTATCGCCGGCGTGGCGGGCGTCGCGCTCAGCCAGTTGACCAACGTCGGTCCGGATTTGGGGCAGTCCTACATCATCGACTCGTTCCTGGTGGTTGTTTTTGGCGGCGTCGGAAATCTGTGGGGCTCACTCATCGGCGGCATGTCGATGGGCATCGTCAATAATCTTTTGGAGCCCTACGCCGGAGCGGTGCTGGCAAAGATCTTCGTCCTGGTTGCCCTCATTCTTTTCATCCAAGTCCGGCCCCGCGGATTGTTCCCGCCCAAGGGACGCGCGGCGGAGGACAAGTAGAGGTGTTTCGTCTTTGGAGTACGCGCAAGGGCGGCGATCAAGGAGGCGTATGGTTTCTGGCAGTGCTCGCCGTCGTGGCTATCGCCGTGCCCGTGCTCAACCGGCTTGTGCCAGCATCCTCCGCGGCGCATGTTTCGGCCTTCGGAATTACTCTCATCGGCAAGTACCTGTGTTACGGCATGCTGGCGCTGGCCGTGGACCTGATTTGGGGCTATTGCGGCATCCTAAGTCTCGGACACGCGGCTTTTTTTTCGCTCGGCGGCTACGCCATGGGGATGTATCTGATGCGGCAGATCGGCCCCCGGGGCGTTTACGGCAATCCCATTTTGCCCGATTTCATGGTGTTTCTGAACTATAAATCTCTACCGTGGTTCTGGTACGGCTTCAACCACTTCCCTTTCGCGCTCGTCATGGTAGTGCTGGCGCCGGGTTTCCTGGCCCTGGTGTTCGGCTGGTTTGCATTCCGGTCGCGCGTCACCGGTGTGTACTTTTCGATCATCACCCAGGCGCTCACCTACGCCTTGATGCTGGCGTTCTTCCGCAATAATATGGGGTTCGGCGGCAACAACGGATTCACCGATTTCAAGGACATCCTCGGTTTCGACTTGCATTCGGACAGTACTCACCTCGTACTGCTGGTAGTTACCGCCGCCGCGCTGGCGGCCAGCTACATGGCTTGCCGCGCGATTGTCGATTCGCGCGCCGGGCGCGTGATTCGCGCCATCCGCGATGCGGAAAGCCGAACCCGTTTTCTGGGCTATCCCGTCGAATCCTACAAGCTGTGGCTCTTCGTGTTTTCAGCCGTGATCGCCGGCATCGCGGGCGCGCTGTATGTGCCGCAAATCGGCATCATTAACCCCAGCGAGTTTTCGCCCATCAATTCGATTGAAGCCGTGATCTGGGTAGCAGTGGGAGGACGGGGCACGCTCTACGGCGCCGTCGCGGGCGCGGTGCTGGTGAACTATGCGAAAACCTATCTGACGGGCGCGTTTCCCGAAATATGGCTGTATGCGCTCGGTGCGCTGTTCGTCTTGGTGACGCTGTTTCTGCCGCGCGGGATTATTGGCCTCGTGTCGGGGCAAAGTAAAGAGAGACCCGATCCGAAGCCCGTAGAGTAGGCGAATGGAAATGCGCGTTCGGGACAAAAGGCTTAATCTTCAGGACGTGACCGTTAGCTTCGACGGCTTCAAGGCACTCAACCAGCTTACCCTGTACGTCGATCCAGGCGAATTGCTTTGCATCATCGGACCCAACGGCGCCGGCAAAACGACCATGATGGACGTCATCACGGGAAAAACACGCCCGGATTCCGGCACGGCCGAGTTTGGCGGCGATATCAATCTATTGGAAATGTCCGAAGCGGAAATCGTGGAAGCCGGAATTGGGCGGAAGTTTCAGAAGCCGACCGTCTTCGAGCAGTTGACCGTGTTCGAGAACCTGGAACTGGCCCTGGCCGGCGTCCGGTCTTTCCTGAAAACGCTGCGTGCGCGGATTACGGTCCCGCAAAACGAGAGAATCAACGAGGTGCTCGAGATCATAGGCTTGTCGAGAATGCGCGAGGCGCCGGGACGAATACTTGCGCACGGCCAAAAGCAGTGGCTCGAAATCGGCATGCTGCTGATGCAGAATCCAGAGCTGCTCCTGGTTGACGAGCCGGTTGCCGGCATGACGCCGCAGGAGATTGAACGCACGTCCGAACTCCTGCTGTCGCTGGCGGGCGAGCACTCCGTGGTAGTTGTCGAGCACGATATGGCCTTCGTTCGATCCATCGCCCGGCGCGTCATAGTGTTGCACGAAGGGCGCGTCATTGCGGAGGGTAACATGGACAAAGTTCAGCAGGACCCTCGCGTCATCGAGGTTTATCTTGGTGTATAAATTGGGGTGTATTCGAGCGCGTATGAAGCGGGAGTGCCAGCGTGCTGACCATTAAAGCCCTGAACCAGTTTTACGGCGGAAGCCACACGTTATGGGACGTGGATCTTACCGTCCCCGCCGGTTCGCGCATGTGCGTGATGGGCCGTAACGGCATGGGCAAGACCACGCTCCTGAAATGCATCATGGGCCTGCAGCCCGTGAGCTCCGGGGGTATCACCTACGCCGGCAGAGATTTGCTCAAGCACTATGCCGAGGAGCGGGCCAAGCTCGGCATCGGTTATGTACCTCAGGGCCGCGAAATTTTTTCGCAACTGACCGTGGAGGAAAACCTAAGTGTGGGGTTGGCCCTCCGCAAGAGCAGCCCCCGCACCATTCCAAGCCGTATCTTCGACCTGTTTCCGGTGCTGAAGCAGATGATGAACCGGCGTGGCGGCGACCTTTCGGGCGGCCAACAGCAACAGCTAGCGATTGGCCGCGCCCTGGTGCTGGAGCCGAAGCTGCTGATTCTCGACGAGCCCACCGAAGGGATTCAACCAAATATTGTCCACGAAATTGGCGACATCATTCTGAGGCTCAACAAGGAAGAGGGGCTCACGGTCCTGCTGGTGGAGCAGAAGCTCCCGTTTGCACGCCGGGTGGCCAGCGAGTTCTGCATTCTCGACAAGGGGCGGCGTGCGGCTGCCGGGCCGATTGAGGAGCTGACGGACGAAATTGTCCGTCAGCATCTGAGCGTGTAATATGGTCCGCCCTCTATTATGCCTTTTGAGGGACACGCGCAAAACGGAGCGCGGCGCGAGCCTGTTTTCCTAACCGCCGGGCGGGTGCGCGCCGTACCCTTGCGCTTTTGAGAACTGCTGCTCAAATGCGGAATGTAAGAGCAAACAGGCCGGGGGACTCGCCTAAAAAAACAAAACGCAGGCCTGGGTTCCCAGGCCTGCGTCAAAAGAGAAAGGAGAAGAAAAAACTGCTTTTAGGCGCTTGCGCCCTGGAACTTCTTCCTGAAAGCGAACCCGGCAACCAGGCCGAGCCCGAGCAAAAGCGACAAGGCGCGGGGCTCCGGAACCGCGGAGCTCGAAAAAACATCCGCAACGTTGGAAAGACCCGCGGTACCTGTACCACCGTTCAGCGCAATGTCCTTCTCTACCGAGAGGGTGCCGGTCGCGCTGAAGATAGTGTCCGCAATAAAGGTAGTGTCATTCGTGGCAACACCCCAGGTCTGAGTGCAAGGGAACACAAGTCCGCTACAACCCTTCTCCGAAACGCTGGCAGCTCCGTTACCGGAAACGCTCGAAATCTGGTCTACGCCCGCGTCCGTGATGTTCACAGCGCTGGTTCCGACCGACACATCAAAACTGATGTCGTCGTCCTGGCTCTGTCCCGCGGCTACACTCCACAGCGCCGTATCGAAGTCAACGCCGATGTCGCTCGGAAGGAACGTATTCTGGGCGCTTGCTCCCAACGTCCCGCTTGGTCCCATGCCCTCGACGCTAATCTCACCGGCCGTTACCACACTGGCGCCGCCCGTAGCGCCGTCATTCACCAGCTGAAAGTTGTAGAACGTGTCGTTCCCAACCGTACAACCGGTGCTATCCAATGCGATGTAGGACGCCAATGTGCCCGGCGTACACGGTGCGGCTGCCAAGGTGAACATCGATATCACCACTGAACAAACCGAAAAAAGAAGCAAGCTACTAAATCTGTGAGTCACTCAGACCCTCCTATGAATATCCAAAGTACTTAATTTTAAAACCATCACCATATTAGGGCGTAAAGCACTGCGATTGCAAGATCTGTCGCCGCGGTAATTGTACTAGTACGATTTAGGACCTCGCCTTGCAGGGTGAACTGCTTCACAGTACGAAAGGTTACACATAATTAGGCCATGAGAACAACAAGCTCCTTTATTTACTGCACGTTAGCCGCCAACGAGTTTGACGTTCCCACGGTGTTGCTCACCGTGGCCGTCACCGAAGCAATCGCTTGCAGCAGGGTCTGGCCGATTTTGACCGTCCCTTGGAGTGTAAAAGGCGTTGTAATCTGAAACTGCCCCCCAAAAGCTGTCGAAGACGAACTTTGGAACCAAGCCGCGGAGGCCTGGCTTACGTCGATGGTGAGTTGGGAGGTTCCGATGTTAAACCCGCTGGCCGGATTAAATGTCACGGTTAGGGACGTGAGGCTGCGGGGAGTGGAATAACCGATGAGAACCAGATCGAAGCTGTTGTCCGATTCGTTGGTAATCCCTACGCTCTCCAATCCGGGCGCCGAGGAGGCGACCGAGAATTGCAGCGTGGCAGGCGAGGACGGTGTAACGTTTACACCGCCGGCCGTCGCAAAGCTGGGGGTTAGGGTGACGGTCTCGGCGACGGTGCCGGTTTGCACGGGAATTTGGGGCCCTTGACCGGCGAAGTTGGCGCTGGTGCTATCGGCCGGGATCGCGAAGTCGACGGTACGCCCGCCGCTCGAAAATTGAACGTCAGGGTCGGATCCCTGATTTCCGGACGTGGTGATGGTCAGCACTCCGGTGAGATCCACAGGATACGAATTGGCCAACGTAAGGCTGACATTGGATTGGGAGGCTGGCGCGGCTGTCCCGCTCGGTCCGCTGATGGAGTACGATGGCAGCGCGGGCGGGGCCGTGCCGGAACCGATCAGCGGGATCATGGTGGTGTTCAAAACGAGATCCCCGTTCGTGACGCCCGTCAGGGTGGGCGTGAAGGTAATCGTAAAATGACCGGATTGGCCCGGCGCGAGAGACAATGGGGCAGCCGAGACCGTAAAAGGACCATTCGCTGGGGTGGCGCCAATGAGCGAAATGCTCGCCGACTGCGAGCCGGAATCGGTGACGGTAAAGGTGACGTGCTCGGACTGGCCGACTGCGATCGGGCTGAAAACGACCGCGCCTCCAGTGGCGGGATTCACTGTGGTGGTTCCCGTGCCGGAGGTATAGGCATAGGTCAGATTTGGTCCCAAGCCTTGGCCGGACAAATTGAAAAAGTCGTTACCTATCAACACTTCTCCGGTCTGAGTTCCCACCTGGGTAGGAGTAAAAGTCAGTGGCACGCTGAAGCTGTTTCCAGTGGTTAATGTGGCCGGCAAAGTGACCGGATTGGTGAGCGTGAACGGACCCTGAGTGCTAACCGAGCTGATAGTGCCAGTGGCGCTTCCTGTATTGGTGACTTGCACGATTAAACCGCTGGTGCTTCCGACATCCGCTCCGGGAAATGTGATTGTGCCTCCGGGCGTGACGGCGGTGGAGGCGCCTTGCACCAGATATTTGTACGTAAACGTGGATGTTATCCCGCTGCCTGTCAGGTTAACCGTTGCGGTTGCGCCGCCTTGATAGGCGATCACGATCTGCGCGGTGTCGTTTTCGACCGCCGTTGGATTGTATTGGACAATCAATGGCAAAGTCGTGCCGGCAGCCAGCGTATAGGGCAGCAAGGGTATACCTTCGACCTTGAACGGCGATCCAGCGGCTGGCGGTGTTACGCCGGTAATTACGCCGGGGCCGCTGCCCGTATTGTTTATGTCCACGTTGGCGTTCGCGGTAGTGTTGAGCTGCGTGGAACCGAAGGGGACGGTCCCGCCCGGCGAAATCTTTACTGCGTTGTTGTCCGATTGCAGGACGTAGGTGAGGGTAAATGCGGGGGCGGCGCCCTGAAACTGGAGAAGAATGGCGCTGGAAACTGTGGGGGTTGCGGTCCCTGGTTCCGTATACGGGACCTCCACCTGGGCGTTCGCGAGGGTTGCGTCGGTGGGGGCATAGGTAACCACAAATGTGAAGGTTTGCCCGGCTGCGACGACTAGCGGATAAGTGGGGGCGGCAGGAACGGTGAGAGTGAGCGAGGATGAGCCGATAATTGTGGGTTTGGAGATGGTGGCCTGCGTCGATCCGGTGTAGGTGGCGACAACAGTGGCCGTAGTTTGGGTACCTACGACGCCGAGAATGGCGACGGCATTGTCGTTGGCGACCGTCCCCGAACTTCCGTTGACGGTGACGAACAGACTGAAGTCGATGTTTTGCGCCCCGGCCAGACCTGCGCCGAGAGCCGCAAGAATCAAGGTAGTGAAGATTAAACGAACCACGGAGTACACTAGCAGGCTGCTGAGAAAGTCGTTTGGGACCGACTCCCTCACGGTCGCGGCTCGGTAAACACCTGCAAACACGCATTCGCGACAATGAGCCGCGCGCGTCAGCAAACGGGTTTTCGCCTTTTTCAGCATCCTGCTAGCGCGTCCTCCCCCCGACGGCAGCGCCGCGGCGATCCGGATGGCGCAATTGTACGGCTGGAACGAAATACGCCGCAGGCTGGGGGGTGCTGGTAAACAGCCACAGAGGATTCGCCGATTGAGAGCGGGCGGCCAGCACAAAACTGCTGGAGCCGAATGGATCGAGGCTGCTGGGCTGGAAATCGAGCGGCGCATCCATCACGATTTGCTGGCTGGACACGTCGAGAATTCGCAATAGCCGATCGCTTCCGCAAGCCACATAGAGCAACTGCCGATTCTGGGAATCTATCAGAGACTGTATGGCGACCGGGTTCGCGATTCCAGGCAGAGCAAGAGTTTGAAAACCGTGCCCACCCAGGCTGGCGGCTGTCACCTGGAGAGTGGCGGCATCCAGCGCATAGAGGGTCTGCCCGTCATTGGAAAACGACAGGGACACCGGCTTGGCCATCGAAACCAAGCGGGTGAACTGACCATTGGTGGCCTGGTAGACGGCGCCATTCTCCCCGCCGACGGCGACCACGATCTGCTTGCCGGGCGTATCCACTGCGACGGCGCTGAACTCGCCGCCGAGCGACGAGACATCGACTAACGCGCCAGCCGCCGCAGCGCCAGGCAAGCCGCTAATGGTTTGGAACCAGCCTTGCGCGCGGGAATATAGGATCGCGAGAGATCCGTTACCGGACCAGACGATTCCATCGGCGCGCCCCGTTACTTCCGCGATCGCGACAGAAACGATCTTGGAGCCTGTGTTCAAACCCAGGCCCGAGACGAAGACGTATTTCCCGCCTTGAAAAACGATCCCGTAATTTTGATGGGGGGCCACCGACGCGAAATCCACACTCTCCAGCAGCGCCGGACCGAAAGAAGCGGCGCCCGGGAAGCCGATCACAGGGCGCACACTCCTGGTAGGAGCGTCGAAGCTAAATGCTTCCACCGGGCCAGTGAAAGAGCTTGTTTGGGCTGGAAGACAACCGGCCGAAATGAGTCCAAGGACGAAGCAGAATGCGGCGCGCATGCAAAAGAATGTCCTGAGGTGCAAGTTTGCTGAAGCCGGCGGACAGGTGAGGCAGTCGTCAGTCCGTCCGCCGCGCAGCGAATTATTGGGCGAATTCTCGGCTCCGGACACTAGGGCGCTCCCACTTGGGGAGGTCCGGGCGCGATGGTGATCGTAGAACCAGACGATTTGGACCCGCCCCGGGTACCAAAATATACTCCCAGGCCAACCGCCAGCGCGGCCCCTCCGATCACCGCGTACTTGAACCAGCGATGGGACCACAAACTTTCATGGCTGGCTTTCTTCCCTTCATCCACAATCCGCGTGACGTTGGTCATTGAAACCGTGGCCTCTCCGACCTGGTTGCCGTAGCTGGCGTTCACGTGGATTTGAAAAGTTCCAACTTGCCCGTTGGCCATCCAGTTGGTGGCTGCCGCCTGGCCGCCTCCATTGGTCCTTACAGTGACTGTGCTTTTGCCGCCCGAAAAGGTGGCGCCAGGCCCGTTGATCGGGAAGCGGAATATCACTTCGGCGCCTTCCATCGGACGCTCGTTCTGATCCAGCACCTGAACCACCAGAGGGGCCATCACGCGGCGCTCCAGGTCGTTCATTTCTTTGTCGCCAGCCAGCACACGGATCTTGAGGCTCTGCTCGACAGGCGGCTGGGTTATCGCCTTGGGTTGCGCCGGGGGTTGTGCTGGAGATGGATTTGCTGCGGCGCCGGCCTGCGGGGCGGCAGGCGTTTGTGGTGGAGCAGCGGCCTGTTCGTCGGCCTGAATCTGCGTAACCACCAGGATCGCCGCTAAACTTTGCGGCAGCCAGTGACGCCTCAGCCTTCTGCTTAGAGGGTTGGGCATGAATTAACTGTCAGTGTAGCATCCAAAAGCCGGCTTTCGTCGATCGTACTATTACTACTACTGCGAGACCGCAAAGATGATGTAGGGCAGTATCGGAATCGCGACGCTCACGAAGGTGGTCCAGAACTGCCGTGTGTAGGATCGCGGGATATAAACGATGTCGCCGGGTTCCAGGGGGACATCGAACCCCTTGCCGTCCAACAATTGGCTTACGTCTACTTCGATCACAGCACGGCGGGTGGTGCCCTCGATCTGGCGCAGGATGCGCACCTTGGCCTTCTTGGCGTCGCGGGTGAATCCACCAGATTGCGTCAAGGCTTGCAGAATCGGAATAGAGTCCCGCTCCCCCAGCTCGATACCACCCACCTTGGTGACTTCTCCATTGACATATACCGGCTCGGCGCGGCCTACGGATATGACATCGTAAGGTTGCAATAAGATGTTTTCCGCGGGATTCATGTTCTGGCGCAAGCTTCCCAGGTTGATTTCCACCGTGCTGACTTTCTTCTCGGCGTCAACGACTACGTCGGGAAGTGGAATGGGACCATACTCCTCGTGACGGGTTACCGTAATGTGCCGGTCGGCATTTTGCTGCAAGCCCCCCACCGAGCTCAACATTTCCATGAGCGTGCGGTTGCCCTGCAACGGATAAATACCGGGCCGGACAAACAAACCGACGAAGAACACCGGCTCGCTGCGAAATTGGACCACGGTAACGAAGACTTGCGGCTCGCGGATGTATTCGCGCAGGCGTTTGACCAGGTCCGCCTCCATTTCCTGCAATGTCATGCCAGCGGCGTGGATATGACCGACCAGCGGCAGATTCACATTGCCGTCGCCATCGATCCGAAACGGGCGGTTATCGATTTCCTCCGCCTCGGGGGCGCGAATCAGAATCTGATCGTTCGGCCCCAATACATAGTTGGGGCGAACCGTATCGGGCGGAAGCTGCTGGATGGGTTGAGCGTTTTGTTGGGCCGGATTGGGAGCGCCCGCCTGCGGTTGCGCAAGATCTCCGGGAGCAGGCTGTGCCTGCTGAGCCAAGCCGGGAATGCTCGCCGCCGACAACAACAACAGAAGGTGCGGCGCCATTCGAAACAACACCGGCTGGAGCAACCCAAAACCAGCCTGTGTTCGAGTTTCACGCATATTTATTATTTTACCAGTAATTTAACGGCCGCTCTGCTGCCGGTGGCAGAGAAGCGAAAGGGATCGCAGGTATGACACGAGGTCGGGACGCGACTCTCAAATGGCCAATCTCCAGTCGGCCCGCATGCGCGCCTGAAAGCCCGGCCCGGCGAGGCGGATTCGCCCACCGCCAACTGGATCGGGATTTCGGAATCGGCACGGATTCGTAAAGTGCGGGCTTCTTCATCCCTGGCGTGAACCGCGAACGCATGGATGCCGGCGAAGGCTCTCGATCACCCTGTTAATTCAAGGAAATTACTGTGGAAGTACTACGTGTTTCGCGCGCCGCTCAAGAGCAGGGCGAGGCAGTTCCTGCTCACACGCGCACGGTGCAATCGTGGCGTCGACAGAATTCCAATCGCTCCCGATGCGGCGGCCGCGCACATTTTGCAATGCCGGTGCACTACAGTTTTCTCGCCGCGCCGTTTCAGCGCTCGCCAGCGGACGCCAGTCGCGGGCCTTCCGGACGCGGCATGGTCTCGAGGCGTTTCTACGATCTGGCCCAATCAGTGATGGAATCCAGCGCCGTCTGTGGTCGGTTTGAGACCGGGCTGGGTGGCGAACCAATCCAGGTGGCGGCGAATGTCGCGCAGCAGCATGCCGGCCAGGTCGTGCGTGAAGCCGTTGCGCACCACCACGCGTTGGACGATCAGATCGCCCCGGTTGGCCGGCATGCGGTAGGCGGGCACCTGCCAGCCGCGATCGCGAAGCCGGTCCGCCAGGTCGTAGAGCGACCAGTGCGCGGGATTTTTCAGCTTCCAGGCGAACACCGGCAAGTCCCGGCCGTCACTGAGGAGTTCGAACGGACCCATCTCGCCGATCTGCTTCGCCAGGCTGACGGCCACGTCCTGACACGCCTGATGAATGGCGCGATATCCCGACTTGCCCAGCCGGATCAGGTTGTAATACTGCGCCACCACCTGGCTGGCCGGGCGCGAGAAGTTGATGGCCAGCGTGGGCATGGTGCCGCCGAGGTAATCCACGTTGAAGATCAGGTCCGGATGCAGATCCGATGCCTCCCGCCATACGATCCATCCGACGCCGGGGTAAACCAGCCCGTACTTGTGCCCCGACGTGTTGATGGATTTCACGCGCGGCAGTTGAAAATCCCACAACAGATCCGGCTGGATGAAGGGCGCCACAAATGCGCCGCTCGCGCCATCCACGTGAATGGGAATGTCCAGACCCGTCTTCTCCTGCAACCGGTCCAGCGCCGCGCTCAACGCCGCGACATCTTCGTAATCGCCGGTGAAGGTGCTGCCCAGCACCGTGACCACGCCGATGGTGTTCGCGTCGCAGGCCGCCGCGGCGCGCTCGGGGTCGGTGATCGACTGATTCCCTTCCAGCGCTACCGGCCGCTCTTCCACGTCCCAGTAGCGCAGAAACTTGTGCCAGCAGACCTGCGTGTTGCTGCCGAGCACCAGGTTCGGCCGGTCCACGGATTTTCCCAGCTTCTTCATCTTCTCGCGCCAGCGCCACTTCAACGCTAGTCCGCCCAGCATGCACGCTTCGCTCGATCCGATGGTGGAAGTGCCCAAGGTATTGGCCGGATCGGGCGAATGCCACAAATCGGCCAGCATGTGTACGCAGCGCATTTCCAGCTCTGCCGTCTGCGGGTATTCATCTTTGTCAATCATGTTCTTGTCGAACGTCTCCGACATCAGACGCCGGGCTTCGTCATCCATCCAGGTGCTGCAGAACGTGGCGAGATTAAAGCGCGAGCTGCCGTCAAAGATCAGCTCGTCGTGGATCAGATGGTAGGCGGTGCTGGGCGGCATGCCATCTTCGGGAATGACGTGGCGCGGCGCAGGCCCCAGCAGCCACTGCCGCGCGTACATGGGGCGCATCACCCGAGTTAGCTCATGTCCCCGCTTCGTATCGTGCGTGACAGCATCCTGACTCATAGGTGCATGATAACCCCGGCCATTGCGATACTTCCATGAATATTTGGCTGAAGGATGCCTGCAATCCGCCGCTCAGCGGAGTGTAATCCCGACGGGTTGGTGCAGGAAGTGGTGGCGCGCTATTTCGACACGTAGGTTTCGCCACCAGCTATTAAGCGCGTGTTATACATGGGACGCGGAAAAGAACCAGTCAAACCGAAGGAAGCACGGTGACATCGATTTTGAAACCGGTTCGCGCGTGTTCGCCGATCCAAATCTGATGATACGGAAAGACCGCGTGATCGACGGCGAGCAGCGTTGGCACGGGATCGGCGCCGTGCGGAAGGCCGTGCTGCTCGTTGTACATGTGTATCGTGAGGAGAACCCAAATGGCGAAGAAATCATCCGCATCGTCTCGGCCCGGGAAGCAGACACGCATGAGCGCCGAATCCATCTGGAACAAGCCCCTGACTAAACGCCAGAAGGCGGCGCTGGACGGTGTCGCAGCGAGGCAGAAACGCTCCGACATTTCTCAGATCGACTTTTCCGATATCCCGGCGCTCACCGATAAGCAGCTCGCCGAGCTCCGGCGGCCTCCCAAGAAGTTGGTGGCTGTACGGATTGACGCGGATATATTTGAATGGCTTCAGCAATTCGGCGCTGGCTATTCTACGCGCATCAATCAAGTTCTTCGCTTAGTCATGTCTCAAGGACGATAGTCAGTATCTGCGCGGCGCCCATGGCATCAGCCCGCGCGCATCAGGGAATCGAAGCGAAGAACCAGGTGTCGTCAAGCGCGCCTCCGGAAGTTCCGCCCGCGCTGTCCCCGCCGAACAGCAGAACGGCCCCGTACAGGGGGTCGTAAGCAATTTATCCATTACCTCCTGGCGTTAGCGGAAATTTGTGCGCTTGATCCGCTCGAAGGATTCGGCCAGATCAAGAAGTCCGGGTTTCGCCGCCAGTTGGAGCACTCGGAGCGTACCGATCACGCGAAGGCCCTTCTTGCGTGCTACCCTCACCCCCTTGCGGTCATCCAGCAGCAGAAGGTCAGCGCCGAGGGAGGCCGCTAATATCAGAGCCGCTTGGCCTGGCGTGGCGCTGGCCCCAGGAGCCATTGGCGTGCGTACATGGGGCGCATCATTTTGGTTAGCTCGTGTCCACGCTGAGCATGATGGGTTGCAGCATTGTCACTCATTTGTTTGGTGGGGTCCTCCAGAGTAACCATGATAGTCTCGGCGATGGCGAGGCTTCTGAGGAACTCGCGCAAAACGGAGTGCAGCGCAAGCCAGTTCCTAATCCGCTTGGTGGTGCGCGCCGCACCCTTTGCGCTTCTACGAATATCTGGCTAAGGCGCGCTTGGGGCGAACCAACTTGCCCGAACGCCGCTTTTCTCATAGTCTGAAGACATGCAGGTGCACTTCACCCCGGAACTCGAAGCAAAATTCACCCAATCTGCCGCTCAGCAGGGCCGTAATCCCGACGAACTGGTACAGGAAGTCGTGGCGCGGCATTTCGACGAGGAAAGCCGTTTCATCGAAGCGGTGAACCGTGGCGAGGAAGCCTTACAGCGCGGCGAGTACCTCACGCATGAGGAAGTCGGCCGGCGCCTTGAACGGTTCTTGCAGCCCTAATGGAGGTTCGCTGGTCCCCGTCCGCCGCCGAGGACTTGGAGCGCATCTGCGAGCGGATCGAACGCGACAACCCAGAGGCGGCTCGGCGCGTAGCTCGAAGCATCTATGATGGATGCGACCGCCTGAAAGATTTCCCCAATGTTGGGCGAGCCAGCCGCCGGATGGCTGGACGGCGCGCAAGACTGGCCATAAAGCGCCCTCCATCCGCTGGCGCCACTGGCGTTCTAACCCCGACGCAGGCCCCCAACAGCAGCGCGGCTCCCCAGCCGAAGGACGAACCCAGTATCGGCATGGATTATGCGGTTTCGCCTGGCACCCTTACTTTCCGGTGGCCTTGTAAACTTTCGTGAATTTGTTCCGCTGGTTCCAAACGGTGAACGTGCCGTTCGCTTCGGCCGTCAGCTTGATGTATTGCCCCGCGTCCTGCTCGTCAACATTGGCTATAAACGAATCCGGCACATTGTGTTCCTTGCCGCCATCCACCGCATAGTGAACCTGCCACAGATCTTCCAGACCCGGCGAATCCTTCACGGTCTGCCAGGCTTCGGGACTGCCTCCCTTGTGCGCGCCGTTATTCATGATGGCCACACGCGGATGCACCGCGTCCACCAGCGCCGGCGAATTGGATTGATTTAGCCCGTGGTGCGACACCAGCAGAACGTCCACCGTCCCAATGGGATTGTTGGGGCACATCAACTCCAGCTCTTTGTTCCACGTCAGATCGCCCAGATCGAGAAATCGAAATTTCTCGAAGCTGACCAATACGCCCGTCGAGCGCGCATTCTCGGTGGGATCGGGATCGCGTTTGGGCGTCGTCGCGCAGTACGGATTCGGCTGGCCTCCACCCTCAAGCGGAGTTTGGATGTGATCGCCGGCCGCGGTAAGCACTTTCATCGAAAGACCTTTGATAGGCACGGTGTCGCCCGGCTTCACTACCAGGTGCTCGCCGCGCTGGATCGCCTTAACGTAATCGCTGTAATCTTCCTTGGTGACCTTCGAGTCTTCTGTGTTCGGCCCGTGATCCACGAAATTAACAATCTTCATTTGATCGGCCAGTTGCGGCACGCCGCCTACATGGTCGCGATGGTAGTGCGTGATAAGCAGATAGTCGATCTGCTTGACTTTGGCCGCCTTGGCAGCCCGGACGATCCGGTCCGCGTCGCGCCCCTCGAATCCCCGCCACCCCGTGTCGATGAGCAGCGATTGTCCGGAGGGACTGACGACGAGAGTGGACTGCCCGCCCTCGACGTCAATGAAGTAAATTTCGAGCGGCCCGGCCGCCATTCGGGGGAGAAGGGGCGTTGCCAGCAGCGCCAGTAGACCCACGGCGAATTTTGAGGTACGCATGTGCCGCATCGTATCATAAGACTCGTCAGACTCGTCATATCGCGACTCGTCATATTGCCGGAACATGCCGCGAAATCGTAACGTAATAGTGGTTAGGAGCTCATGCCTTACTGCTGCCAATGCGGAAAGTCGGTCGGCAACGACGACGCCTACTGCGGCGTATGCGGCGCGCGCCAGCCGGCTGCCAGTTCCGCGCCACAGGTGGACTATATGCATGGCATCAGCCCGCGCACCGCTTCGCTGCTCTGCTACATCCCGATCCTTGGCTGGATCGTCTCGATTGTGGTGCTGGCTTCGGCTCGCTTTCGCGCCGATGGGCGGGTCCGCTTCCACGCCTTCCAAGGCCTGTACCTGTTCGTCGCTTGGCTGCTAGTGGATTGGGTGCTCAGCCCGATGTTTCGCATGGCGGGCACTCCCATGCACCAGGTCTTCCCCGGGCTTATGAAGGCCGTGATTTTCGGCGCCTGGATTTTCATGATCGTCAAGACCTCGCAGGATGAGGTTTACAAGCTGCCGATCCTGGGCGAACTGGCGGAAAAATCGGTGTCCGAGCAGCGCTAGCCCCAATTACTGTTCTTAGCGCGATTTCGCTTCAGAACAGTCGCTACGGCTGATACTCCAAGACCAGCATCGTAATATCGTCCTCCTGCTCGGACGCTTCGCTGAAGTCTTCCACCGCCTCCACCAGCTTGGCGTGCAGTTCGGCGCAGCCGATCCCGGCATGAGCGCACAGCAATTCCTGCAGCGCTTTCTTGTCGAAAAACTCCCCGTCTGAATTGGCCGCTTCGGACAGACCGTCGCTGAACAACACTAATTTGTCGCCCGGCTGGAGCTGCACGGTTTTCACCTCGTACGCGGCGACGTCCAGCATACCGATCGGCATCCCGGTGCTATCCAGCAGTTGCAGCTCTCCATTCGCCCGCACCAGCACCGGTTTCGGATGCCCGGCGTTAGCCCAGCGCAGCTCCCCGCCGCGGTTCACCGTGCAGTAAACCACCGTGGCGTATTTCTCGCCGCGGGCGCGCTCGATCATGAAACGGTTCACGCGCGACATCACGTCGTCGATTCGCACCTCGCCCTCGGACGCGAACACGAAAGCGCCCTGCAACAGCGCGGCCAGCAGAGCGGCGCTCACGCCTTTGCCCGACACGTCCACGATCACGCAGGCGTACATGTCGTCGCTGACCCGCCGCACATCGAAATAGTCGCCGCCCACTTCACGCGAAGCGATGCTGGACCCCACGGCCCGAAACCAGCCCGCGGTGGGCAGTTCGCTCGGAAGCAAGCCGGTCTGAATGGTCCGCGCGATGTTCAATTCCTCTTCCATGCGCTGCTTGGCGCGCTCTTCTTCCAGCAGCCGCGCGTTCTCCAGGATCGTGGACGCCTCCAGCGCCAGCGTCTGCAGAATCTCGCGATTGCCGGCGGAAAGATCGGCCGCCGTTCCGCGCGAATCCATGTACAGCACGCCCACCGTGTTATTGAGCGAAGTGGCTACGGTCTCCTGCATCGATCCGGTCCGTACTTGAATCAACGGCACGCACACCACGCTGCGCAGCTCCAGGTCCGCCACCGACATTTCCGGGCGGATTCCATCCGTGCCCAGCGGATCGAAAGTCATGGACAGCAGTTCGCGCCGGGTGCGCAGCGCGCGATGAATCACCGACCTTGGAACGCCCAGATCCGACGTAGCCAACGGCACGCCACGCCGATCGCGCGCCACGCTCACTTCCAGGAGGTCGCCTTTTCCGAGCAGCAGGAACCCGCGCTCGGCGCCGGTCACCGTAAGAGCGGCATCCACCACGGCGGCCAGCACGTCATTCGTCGACAAGGAACTTTGCAAGGCGCGAGCTACTTCCACTAACGATCGAAGCTTGGAGAGATTGTTCGCGCCGGTTCCCGCCGGCGCCGACATTTTCCCCAGGAATTGATTCAGCTCGCCTTCCTCCAGCGTGAATGTCATCCGGTACGAATCGGGGAAACCAAAATCGATGCGGTCGCCGTCTTTCAGCGCCTGGCGCGCCACACGCTGGCCGTTCACAAAAACTCCGTGGCGGCTCCCCAGGTCTTCGATCACATAATCGCCGTCGTCCACCGAAATCTGCGCATGACTGCGCGAGATGCGGTTGTCGCGCAGCACCAGATTGTTCTCGCCTTGCCGTCCGATGGAGAAAGGCAGCGGATCGATGGCCACCCGGGCGTGGTTCCCGGATGGATTGGTGACCGCCAAAGCAGGCGCGCGGCCCGTCGCCGCGGGTGATCCGGCCGAGGGCATTAGCGGCTCCGGTGGTGCTGCGGCTCCGTCGCCTCGCTCAACTCCTGGGCGCGCAGCGCCTGGCAGTGGGAGCAGTACCCGCCCACCTCCGTCCGCGACAGGACAATCTCAAACCCGAAATGAGTTTCGATCTGATCGCGCATCTTCTTCAACAGGTCGCCGAAGAACTCTTCAATTTTGCCGCAGCGCAGGCAAATCACGTGGGCATGTTCCTGTTTCAGCCGCGTTTCGTAATAGTGCTGGTCGCCATCGTGATGCATCAGGTCCAGCTCGTCTACCAGGCCGCCGGCCTTGAGGAGCTTCAAGGTCCGGTAAACGGTGACGCGGTTGAGCTTCGGATCTTTCTCGCGGGCCAGCGTGAACAGACGTTCGGCGTCCAGATGCTGCCCGGACTGATCGATCAGATCGAGCAGTATTTTCCGCTGGCGTGTGAGCCGGACGCCCTGTAGTTTGAGCGAATCTTTGATGCCGGAAACCGCCATGCAACCAGTGACCCTATTGCAGGGTATCAAAGCGGAAGCGCCGCGCGCGCGGACCGCTATTGCGACAATCTGTCGCCGACCTCTTCCAGTATCTCCCAACCCATTGAATGTACTGGCCAAACTCGTGTGTACGCAACATGTTTCACTGCTTCTTAGCGCGATTTCCGCCTCAGAGCCCCGAAACCCCCAAAACGGTTAAGCACCCAGCGGTTTGGCGTTATTTCGGGAAAGTGGTATCTGGCGGGCGGGCCGCTAGTTGGCCAGTTTGGTCGCCCGATTGATGCTGCGGACCACCAGGCGGCGTGGATCCAGAAGATGTTGCGGCCGGAAGTGCCGGGCGGACCACCGGCAGCCTGGGTCAAATTCCACGCCCAGGAAGTACCCGATCTCCCGATACACACAATACCGGACCTTGCCCATCAACTCGCCTTTGGGGTAGCTGATTCGAAGGTCGGTCTGCAAAGGGACTGGCTGGTCGAATTGAAGGCATGCTCCGGAGAGCGAGATGTCTTCCAAATTGGCCACCCCTTTGCGAAGGCGCCCGGATTTGTCCTTCCATTGGACATCCACCATATCCGCACATAACATCCGGGGCTCTATGCGCCTGTCGAACATACACTTCTTATCGGCGAGCGAAACGGGAAGGATTATGACGGGACCGCCACCAAAATCGCCCTAACCCGCCGTAAGGCCCTGAGCCGCAACGCTGTATAGACATAGTACCATGCCTGCTTCAGAAAGTACTAGTCGTCTTTGTAAAATTTCTTCACCGTCACTGACCGGTCTGTGACACCGATGTCGTTGACCGTCGCCGGACACGATAGTAGACTGAGGCCATCTGCCCCCTTTCAGTCCTCATTCTCCGCAGACCCAGTCGATCGCGGCGGTATTTTCACTCGTGCTGGCCATCGCGGCAGTGGTTTTTCTGATAGTCGCGGCGGGCGTAGTTTTCAGCGTAGTGCGATACCGGTCGCGCGGCCTCACGGTGGAACCCCGCCAGATCTTCGGATCGCGCAAGCTGGAAGTGTTGTGGACAGTGGCGCCGCTGCTCATCGTGACGGGGTTATTCGTCGTAGCCGTCCGCGCCATGGTGCTAATCGACGCTCCGCAGGACTCCGGCCGGTCGCCGGACATCGTCATCACCGCTCATCAGTGGTGGTGGGAGGCCCGTTATCCCAATGGCGTGGTCGTTCCCTGGGACATGCACATTCCCACGTCCCGTCGATTATTGGCGCGCATCGAATCCGCGGATGTGATTCACGATTTTTGGGTGCCTAATCTGGCGCGCAAGATGGACGCGGTGCCGGGCCGTTGGAGCTACATCTGGCTGGAAGCCGACGCGCCTGGGATTTACCCCGGTACTTGTTCCGAATTTTGCGGCGCGCAGCATGCCTGGATGCGTTTTCGCGTGATCGCCGAGCCGGAAGCGAGCTTTGAAGCCTGGCTCAAGAACGAGGCAAGCGGCGCTCCTGACATTCTTGCGGAGCGGCTTTTTATCGACAAGGGTTGCGCAGAGTGCCATGCCGTCGCTGCAAGCGGGCCGAGATCCGGGAAGGGACCGAGTTTGGCGCACTGGGCCAGCCGCGAAACCCTGGGCGGCGGAATCCAACGAAACACGCCCGAGAACCTGATGCTTTGGCTCACGGACCCGCAAGCGGCCAAACCAGGCAACCGCATGCCGAACACCCCGCTGACCCCCGACGAGCGGCGCGCGTTGCTGATGTACCTGGAGAGCCTGCGATGAACGCCTGGCTCTGCGCCATCGATCACAAACGCATCGGCATTCTTTACATGCTCTCCGCGCTGCTGTTTTTCCTGGCCGCTGGAATCGACCTGCCGAACACCCCGCTGACCCCCGACGAGCGGCGCGCGTTGCTGAT
>Ga0302325_10005667_pt1 | contig 28330 bp, 17 predicted proteins | sample Palsa_T0_2_FD_201948 | JGI IMG/M metagenome (GOLD analysis project Ga0302325, IMG submission 201948) | Peat permafrost microbial communities from Stordalen Mire near Abisko, Sweden - Palsa_T0_2 | ecosystem: Environmental > Terrestrial > Soil > Palsa > Peat permafrost | place: Sweden: Abisko...
GGCCCTCGGCTCATCGCCGGCCCTAAGTCGCTTTAAGGTAGGCGCCATCAGCGACGGCTTTTCGCAGGATTTCGAAAAGGCTCTACAGATCATGAAGAGCAGTGGGCTCTCCTGGGTGGAGATTCGCGACATCTGGGGAAAATACAACACGGAGGCAACGCCTGAGGAAATCCGAAGGGTTAAGCAGCTGCTGGACGAGTACAGCTTCAAGTGTTCGGTGGTAGATTCGGCTCTTTATAAATGTACCCTGCCGGGGACCAAACCTATAAAGAGTGAGACCGGCTTGCATCCGTACTCAGGCCAGATGGATCTGCTCAAGAGCGCCATAGATCGCGCGCACGCGTGGGGCAGCGATAAGGTGCGCGTGTTCACGTTTTGGCGCGTGGAGGAGCCGGGGAAATTCTATCCGCGAATCTCGGAGGAACTGGCCAAGGCAGCATCGGTAGCCCAGAGCGAAGGTATTCGCCTGGTGATTGAAAACGAAGAATCTTGCAATGCTGCGACCGGTCATGAGCTCGCCACCCTTCTAAAAACGATTTCGTCGCCGAATGTTGGATACAACTGGGACGTGGGTAACGGCTACATGAATGGTGAAATATCATACGCGAATGGTTACGACGCGCTCGATAAGAAACGAATCTGGAACATCCATCTCAAGGGGATGCAATGTGGTCCGGGCTTTGAGGACTGCCACGAAACGTTTGCGGATGAAGGGCAGATTAACCTTGTGGGTCAAATAAGGGCCCTTTTGTACGGCCACTATAACGAAACGATGTCACTCGAATGCGAATTCGCAGCTCCCGGGATGACTCATCAGCAAACCACGGAGCGATCTATGCAAGGCTTGCTTCGTGTGATGAACAGGGCGTTTGCGTAGACGAGAAGCACCGGAATTTGTGTCAGTGTCAGGTCAGGATTTAGTGGTCAGGGCAAAAAGATGATTGGCGGAACTATGACAATAGGCATTATTGGGACAAGCCAGATTGGCAGAGCCCTCGCCCGGCGGTTTACCGCCGCTGGACGCAGAGTTGCAATTGCACACTCACGAGGCCCCGAGACGCTTTCCGCGCCGGCAGCGGAAACGGGCGCGACCGCTCTATACGTTAAAGATATAATTTCCACTCGCCGACGCGCTTTTCCCAAGAACTACGCGGTGCTCTTGTTCGAACCTCTTTTCCTCCACGCATTGGGGTTGGCGTTCCTGCTCGCGATCGCGGGGATTTCCGCCGCGCGGGCTCAGACCAGCGATGATGCCATCTATGGCGTGACGAGTATCGATGTCCCGCCGAGCGCGACAAGCCGAGGTATTGCCCTACTCAAGCACTACCGAGACGCGGCGCTCAAACAGCCTGGAAACCACGGCGTTGATCTTCTGCAGCAGGTGGGTTGGCCCAACCGATTCGTGATTTACGAAGCGTGGAAAGACCAGTCTGCCTATGAAGCAAACGAGAAAGCCGCCCATATGGCTGAATTCTGCGACACGCTGAGGTCCATTTCCAATGCTCCCTGCGACCGGCATGCCTATTTTGTCGTCTCGGCTGGCCCGGCGCGCGTGTCAACTGGAGCGAATCCCATTTACATGATGTTGCACCTGGACGTTTTCCCGAACGAGCTTCAGACAGGCTTCGTGGTCGCCAAACAGGTGGCCGAGGCCGCGAGGAAAGGGGAAGGTAATCTGCGCTACGACGTTGTTAGTGAAGTCAGCACGCCCTTGAATTATATGACCGTGTTTGCCGCCTGGCAGAACCGCAAAGCGTTCGATGACTATGAAATGTCGACCTACGCCCGACAGTTCCGCGACAAAGTGGGGCAGTTGCTCGGTTCGCCTTTTGACGATCGCCTCTATACGCCAATCAATTGATTCTCGACAATAAGCTATCCGGAGGACAAGCTTCATGCGTCTCATTCTAAGGCTGCTACTGGCAGGATCAATTCGAGCGTTCGGCAGATGGGTCGCTGTGTCGACTGGCTTACTCTTGATCGCTATGGCGGTTGCGTCGGGCGCACAGGGCCAAACCATTGGGGGAGCGGTTTATGCCGTGACATATCTCGACGTGGCGGCAAACTCAGTCACCCAAGGCGTCACCCTTCTCAAGAAATATCGCGAATTGAGTAGCCATGAAGCGGGAAATTTGGAGTTTACTGTCTTGCAGGAGACGATCCGCCCTAATCGCTTCGTCATTTTCGAAGGCTGGAAGGACCAGGCTGCCTTCGATGCCCATTCTAAAGGAGCGCCCGCTTCTGAATTCCAGGAGGCGCTCACGCCAATCCGCAACAGCCCCGCTTATCAGATGATGATGTACACCTTTGCCACTGCTCCGCAGCGGGCCCAGCCTGCCCGCGGTGCGATCTACATGGTGGAGCACATGGATTTCATGCCTACATTCGCCACTACCGCCGCACCCTTGGTCAAGGCGCTCACCGAAAACAGCCGGAAGGAGGAGGGTGTAATTCGCTACGATGCTTATCACTGGGGCGACCACCACTACACGATCATGGCTGTATGGCCGGATAGCAAAGCCTTTGATGCCCACGAAGCAGCCGCCTATACGCGCCAGTTCCGGGCTGCGGCTGCAGTGCGAGGGGGACGGATTGACCTTTACGAAGAGCGCCTGTACAACCCGATTTGATCAGCATGCGGTAATACCTTCCTAATCAAGAGTCCTCCGCTGGTAGATCCTCCGACACCCCACTTACCGGGGACATGGGGAAGTGCGGACAAAAATGAGAAAGCACCCTTCAACAATCGAATCGGCACACCGCTCCACCGCTTATAGAACGCGGCCCCTGGACCGGCAGCCTTATGTATGCCTGGGTTATCCGGCGTTCGACAACTACTTCAACTGGCCAACGGCTTTCAACACCAATTCGAAAGTGCAAGCGGGGGAATCATGATATCTAATCCTTCCGAGGGGATAACCTATCACTCCCTACCTACCCTGTCCGACATATAATGCCGCATCGCCGAACTCGCCAGCGCTCAGCAGCAGCTCGAGACACAGACGCGGTTACATATCCGCTCGGCGCCTCGCACACCGCCACCACCCAGTGTGCCCCCGAATCCAATCCTCAGCGAAGCCGCACTCTACGGCGTCGCGGGGGTGGCCGTACGCGCCCTGGTCCCGCATCAGCACGCTTTACCTCAGTTTTGCGGATTGTTTTTTCCCGACTGACCGAAGACGTTGTATAGGGCCTCGAAGGGTGGACCGTAGGTTGAATCAACGGTGTAGGGAATGTGGCATTCGCCATTTTCGAGCCAGCCCGGCTGAAGGCCTTTATTGCTGCCCCAATTGCTAATTTGCTTGCGGCAGATATAGAGGTGTGTACCGTCGACGGCATAGCCGCCGGGAACGAGCGCGCTCACATTGCCGTCGAAGTTTCGCCACTCCGCTGGGCCGATGGCTACCTCGTAGGTCTGCGACTGCCGTTCCTGCTTGGCATCGTCGGCGAAGTTGCACTGGCCCTCGACCCACTTGCCGGGAAACAGATTGCTGTTGTATTGAACCCGGCAGATGTAGAGCGGCGAACCCGGTTTCGGCCCATTTCCAGGGCCTCCCATGATGGCGTTCTGCCCGGGAACGAAAGGCGTTTGCGCCGGTTGCCAGGTCACAGAGCTCGGCCCCGGATCGTAAGGAGGGGGAGGAGGAGGAGGAGGAGTGTACGCCGGAGGTTGCGCGGGCTGGGGATACTTGAGCTCGGTAATTCTGCCCTGGCCGTCGATGGAAGAGCAGTTCGGCCCTACGAACCAAGCTCTGCTTCCGTCGAGCACAACGCCAGGATCACCGAGTTTGCATGGAGGAAACGGCTGTGCCTGGGCAGGCGGATAAGGGTAGGCCGGCGGATAGGACGGGTTCCAGGGTGGCCGCCCACCGCCGGTTGCGTAGAGCACGTCAAAGGGCGGCGCCTGGGCAACGTCGGTTCCGCCGAACGGTATGTGGCAGGTTCCGTCGGAAGTCAGCTTTCCGGGCTGATAGCCGTAGTCTGTGCCGGAAGCGTCGATGAAGTGGACGCGGCATGAGAATAGCGGGCTGCCATCGCTGTCTCTGCCCACCTGAGCCAGACCATAAGAGTTACCGCGGTAGGCACCCCAACGTGCAGTTCCGTAGGCCACCTCGTACGAACGCATGATCCGTTCCGACCCACCGAATGGCACATTGCAATTGCCCTGAACCCATTTTCCGGGAACAAGGCTGCCTTCCACTTGCGCGCGGCATAGGTACATCGGAGTGCCGGGATTGGGATCGGCACCAGGACCACCCACGATCGCGCTATTCGCATCGGGAGTAAATGGCGATCTCACCTGCTGCCAGGTGATGCTTTGGCCAAGCATGCCACCGTTCTGTGCCCGCATGCATACGCTGGAATAGCAGAGCAGAAGTGAAAGCAGCAGTCGACGATTAGATCGGCGAGAGTAACTCACGGCAGGTTCCTCTTGTGATAGAGCGGTTTAGGGAGCACAGCATATTTCGCGTTCATTCGTCGCGTTTATCCGGGCAGCTTATTGTTCCATCGGCCGCTATGACAACGGCCCTGCCATTGGGGCCCACCGAGTAGGAGAAGGCGGGGTGCGGCCGCCACGTCTGCACCCCGCCAGGAAAACCAAGGCCAAAACCGCCAATACGAACGCCAGGCTGAATGAGCGCAATCTCACATTTACGCCTGATCCTCTGGTCCACTTTTTTTTCTTATGGATCTTCTTATGGTTCCTTCTGACTGGTAAAGCGCAGGCGAGGGAGCTTTGGGATCATTCAAAGCAAAGAAAGTTTGCAGTTGTTTCGGGCGGCAGTCATTGAGATCGAATGGCTCCTTGTTAGCGACGCTCAATGAGCCAGGCATTTTGAGCCGTGATGGGGTTTAAGAATGCCACCCGCCGCCCATCTGGAGACGGCACTACCCAACCGTGGATGTCTCCCAGCGAACGGAATCGGCCATCCAGATATACGTAGAACGCTTGAGTACCCACGGTGGTATCCACGGATACGAACCAGCCTCGGCCGTCAGCGGCCCATGTCAGAGAGCTCAGATTGACCAGGCCGGGCAGCGCTACTTCACGCTCACGTGGCTGATTCGGCTTCGCTTCCAATGACACCACGCGGATGCGTGCCTCGCGTGAACCACGGTTAGGAATAGCTATCTGCGTACCATCAGGAGAAATATCCCAATCCCAGAGGGCCTCGACAGACCACTCTGTGCGCGCCAGTTCCGGGCCCCTGCCCCGTACGGGATCCAGATCGTAGAAGGTGCGCCACTTCCCTTCTACTGTGGTCCTTAAAACGCAGCGCTTGCCAGCACCCAACGCGCAGCGAAACTCATCCAGCGGTCCATCAATGGGAACTTCCTGTGGCGTGCCTCCCTCGACCGGCACACGCATCAACTTGTACATTCCCACCTTGTAATACGCAGGCTTTTGCGGAGGTCGCATCGCATACAAAAGAAAATGACCATCTGGTCCCAGTTGCGGCAGGACCTCCGTCATGGGTGTGGCGACAATGACTTTAGGCGTTCGCTGGTCGATCGCTTGTTTGAAGAGGTCGTACCCCCCGTTGCGGTTGGACTCGAAAATCACGGCGCGACTGTCCGCAGTCCACGCGTGGGGATAGTTCGTTTGATCGTCCAGGGTTAGCCGGCGAGTATTGCTGATGCGCGGCGGAGGTTGATCAAAATCTCCCACGAAGACGCTATTTTGGTAGGCCTGCACGAGGACCATCGCTTGCTTGCCAGTTACAGTGACGCTTAGACCAAGCAGAGTGCTGTTACTGTCGCCCGGCACGGCCGTGACCCTCCGAGGTTCCTCCAACAGGGCGCCGGTTGTCAGGTCGGTCTTCACCTCCCACAATTCATGAGAAGAAGAGAAATTGTCGTTATCCCAGCGCAGGAACATAATGCGGCCGTCGGGCAGTGCGGAAGCCGAATTCATGTCTAAGTTTCGCGCTTCGGCGACGATTCTCCCCGAAACCAGGTCTGCCGATTCGTACCAATACGCGTAACGATTTTGATTGAGGTGCCGCCGTTGAAATCCCAATCGGCGTCCATCCGGCGACCAGAACACAAGCGGGAATGTGTCGTCGGCCACCGCGGCGACGACCTTTCGCGGATCTTCGCCATGGGTTCCTGCCACCCAGATCTCGCCCCAATCCTGGCTTGTGAATGCAACCCGCGTTCCATCCGGTGAAGGAGTCGCCGCACGAGCATTTGTTCGAAGAAGGGTAGGCTCCGCTCCGGAGGTTGAGATCAGCCAGATGCTCGGCACATTCGTCGTCGTCGAGAAACCGCTCGCGACCAGATTTTTGCCATCGGCGAACCATGCGAGGCGATCCACAACGTAATCACTGGGCGCCGACACCGGCCTGGTATCACCATTTTGAATTGTTCGAAGAAAAATTCCATCCACATTGGCGTAACCCGCCAATTTCCCATCCGGCGAGATCGCTGCGGCGGTCGCGCGGTTCTCAGGAATCAGCGTTGTGATCTGGGTAAATGTAGCTGCATCGGCTGCAATCCGGCCTTGCTTCCATCGCCATCCGGCAAAACACACCACCGCCACGAATACAGCAACAACCGTCCATTTCCAAATCGCTGGGATTGAATTGAGGAAAGTTGTTCGCGGCTTACTCAATTCGCCGAGTGTGCGCGCAACTTCCGGCGCGGTGGGACGCGAAGAAGGCGCCTTGGCCAGCATGCCTTGGACCAGCAAATCCAACCGGGCCGGCACATGAGGATTGAAAGAGGAAAGGGCGGCCGCCTTTTTCTCGAGGATGCCTTGCGCGGTATCGAGGGCAGAGGTCGCCGGGAAAGCATGCCGTCTGGCTAAGAGTTCGTAGAGGACCAGGCCGAGAGAGAAAACATCGCTCGCGGGGGTCAAAGGCTCCGCGCGAGCCTGTTCCGGGGACATGTAACGCAGCGTGCCCAGAACCGGGCTGTAGCCAAGCGCGAGGGTTTCCGTCGTTACTTTGCGAGCCAAACCGAAGTCGAGCAATTTCACGTAACGGTCGGGCCGCAGGAATATGTTCTCTGGTTTCATGTCTCCGTGAATCACGCCACCGGCATGAGCTGCGGCCAAAGCTTCAGCAATCTGAAGAACGATGTCCAACACTTCAGGAACTGGCAATGGCTTGCCGCACACCTCGCGGAGGGGTTTGCCTTCCACCAGTTCCATCACGATCGCCGGACTAGGCCCGGAGGAAACCACCTCGTGAATGGTGACGATGCCGTGGTGATTCAAGGCCGACGCAGCTTTTGCTTCGCGCGTGATCAGCTGCGGATCGAGCCCCACAAGCGTTTCAGAAGTGAGAAATTTAAGCGCGACCAATCTGTCCAGATCTGTGTCTTGAGCGGACCAGACTTCTCCCATGCCACCGCGCCCAATCAGGGCAACAGTGACATAGCGCCCGAGGCGCTGACCAGGCACGATAGGGTTGGCACGGAGTTCTCCGGTGATGGAGCCAAACAGCGGCTCACTCAAAAAGCCGTTTGCGGCTTCGTCTTCTCGCAGGAGCTCTTCAACGGCCTTGCGGAGTAGTGTGTTCTCTCCGCAAGCCGCATCGAGCACGGTCACCCGTTCGCCGCCGGACTTCTCGCGGGCGGCATGAAACACGTCGAAAAGCCGATTCCATTCGTCGGGCGTCATGCAAAATTGGAAAGACCCTCAGGACGCAATTGATCTTCGGCTTGCTCCAGCGACAGGCCGGCATAATCTTCCGCCCCTTCTATCGACTGAATCTCGGAACCGCGTTTCAGTGCTTGCTTGCGGCCTGCGTGATCGATCAGTATTCGCTTCATTACAGAGACGCTTACGCCCATGAAATGAGCGCGGTTCTGCCCATCTCTTGCCTGATCGCCGACCAGGCGCAAATACGCTTCGTTGACCAGGGCTGTAGGTTGCAGGGTATTGCCGGGCCGCTCGTCTCGCAGTTGACGCAGGGCGAGACGGCGGAGCTCGTCGACGACCAAAGGAATCAGTTTTTCGGCTGCCTCTGAATCTCCCGACCTCATCTGGTGCAAGAGGACAGTGACTTCTCCGCTTGGTCGCTCTTGCATACCGGTCCCGATCCCATGGTCCGGAAGTATACCAAAAATATGTGAAGAGGTGATCCGTTTCGGTTTTCTTTTGCGCTTTATGAGTAGGGTTCTGCCCTCCGAATTTCTTCACCTATACATCAACTTTTTGTGACGGTGTTGCTCCCAAGGCTGACCCATCGGCGCTTTTACAGACAGCGAGGTGATAGGTGAGCAGAAAGGCGTGGAGAGACTCTTGCTCTTGCTGACGCGATCAGCCGTCGATGTGGCTGGCCACAAGCCGACATGAGATAGGGAGACACCGGCAGGTGGAAGGGAAAGCGTCGGTCCGATCCTGTGAGGCCGCAACAACCTTAATTGACGGTGACCTGAACGGTCGTTGATGCGGTCGCACCGCCTCCGGGATTTGACGACGAACCGCTTACGGTAAATACATAGGTACCTGGTGTAGTCCCGCCAGTTGTATTGTCGCCTCCACCCCCTCCGCAGCCAGTCAGAGCAAATCCGACGATTGCGAAAGCAAGCAGGCCAAGCATGCTGCGCCAGGCTTTGCGGCGCACAGGGCCTATCAGCATGAAAACGCATGCCAGCGCGGTTCCAGATGCTCCTTGAAGTAGATTCCTCAATGGATAGGCGAGAGCACCGCTTGTGGGAGCAGTCGTGGTTACTGTCATCGTGGCGGTCGCAGCTGAGGCGCCATCGATGAGTACTGAAGACGGAATGCTGCATGTCGGGGGCGCCATCGCTCCTGACGGGCTTGACGACAGAGCACACTTTAGATTCACTACTCCGACAAAGCCTCCGCCCGGGTTCACCGCGATACTAGAGGTGTTACCAGAGGTGGCTCCCGCGCTCACTGTCACCGCTGTACCGGACAAGTCAAAATTGCCGGCCGAGCTGCTGGCGCTGACCGTGAGATTCACGGTTCCGTTTGCAGTGGTGGAACCACTTGTGCCTGTGACAGTCACAACATAGGCTCCTGTCGTGGTCGTTGCACTTGTACCGATTGTCAGCGCAGAGGCGCCGAGTGTCGTGCTGTTAATCGGCACTGACGTTGGACTGAGAGCACAGGTCGGCGGGCTCATGGCGCTTGATGGACTGGATGTGATCGCGCACGCGAGAGCCACCATCCCCGAGAATCCGTTGGTTGGGGTCAAAACCATGGCAGCGGTATTCCCAGTCGAAACGCCGGCAACGACGCTCAATGCGGGGCCGCTGATAGTAAAGCCGCCGACTGCACCGCCTGATGTGACTGTAAAGTTGATGGTGCTGGTTTCAGTCACCGAGCTGTTTGTTCCTGTAAGGGTTACGACATAGGCCCCGGTTGTCGTGGATGCGCTCGTGGTGAACGTCATCTGGGATTCGGCGTATGGCGCGCCGGAAAGCGATACGGAAGTTGGATTGACGCCGCAGGTTGGAGGACTGACAGCATTGTGCGGACTGGATGTGATGCCACACGACAGATTCACCGTCCCGGAGAATCCGCCGGCGGAGAATGCAAACACGTCCGTGTTCAATGGGGTGCCGGCTACAACGGTCTGTGTCGCGGCCGGCCCGGACACACTAAACGCGGGTAACATCACGGAGACTGCTGTGTTGCCATTGCTGCTTGTGTAATGATTGTCGCCCGAATAGCTCGCAGTGATCGTGTTGTTTCCACCCACCAGGCCCTTTGTCGTTGTGGGAACGGTTAGCTGGTATTCGTAACCGCCATCTGGCGCCGACGACGAGGTCGACGCTGTTCCGAGCGTCACACCGCCGGCTTGAAAAGTCACAGTTCCAGTCGGCGCAACGCCGATGCTGTGTGCGTTTACATCCGCCAGTAAATCAACGTTCGATCCGCTCTGATCTCCATTGAGTGCCAACGTGGTCTGCGCCTTGGCAACCGTGAAGGTGTATGCACTGCCGGAATTGCTTGCCTGATAGCTGCCGTCGCCGGCATAGGTGGCTGTTAGACCATGCGCTCCAACTGATAGTGAGTCGAGTGGATTCGTATCGTTGCTGAATGCAGCGGTTCCGGCGCTCGATATCGGAAGCGTGGACACTGGCAAAGAAGCGGCTGTATCAGCCAGGACGATATTCCCCGTGGCGACCGTGTTCGAGCCTGATGATGCCTTCACATGTGCGCTAATGAGCGTCATAAAGCCATACGGAATTGTTTGGCCTTTGCATGAAATGCCACCCTGATCAATGTCGTCGCATAGGACGGGGCCCGACGGGTCGATGGCGCTCATGCCTAGAACCACGCTGCTGGATTCCGGCGAAATGGTCACCTGAACCGGATTCGACTGGCTTGCCGCGCTCTTCACATCTCCGCCATAGTAGGCATAGACATCGTAAGGGTGAGGACTTCCGGGAAGATCGGTGGTCGATATGCTGGTTGTGCCACCGGAAAGAGGCTGGTAGAAGCCTATGAGTGATTGCCCGTTATCGACACCGCTGTTATTGATGAAGCTTACATCTCCCGTTGCTGTGCCAGGGGAAACCGTGACATCCAGATCGAGTGAGGTTCCGTGCGTAACACTAATGGGGCTGGTGCCGCCATTAATCTTTAACGATGTAGCGGTAGGAGTGAACGACGCTTTTGTCCAGTTGGCGACCAGTTGCGTCGCATCGATGCTTCCGAGCCCGGTAGCCGCGTCATAACCGGCGCCGGCGTTGTAACCGGTGAGGAAACCATTTGAACCACAGTCGGGTGTGTTTGCGCCGCAGGCGACCGAATTATTACCGGCGATCACATCGTGAAAGACAGTCGGATAGAGAGTCGACTGGGCCGCAAGGTTGTAAAGAACATTGTTTGCCTGACCGAGGCGAACTCCACCTTGGGACTGAGACACCAGCGCCAACATTCCGGCAAGAGCTGGCGAGGCCGCGGAGGTTCCTCCTCCCCCGGTGAAGGTGGTATCCGCCGTGAATTTTCCGCCTGTTTGCTGGCAATCCAACTGCGAGGCGCTAAGACCCGCAAGATTGTTGATATCGCTGTCTGAGCAGATGAGCCACAGTGCGTTGTAATCTCCATCCCCTCCGAGGAGGGATACGTCAGGAAGGGCTCGGTTGTGAAAGCTGAAATTCGGTGTGCCGGTTTGGAATGGAGGAATGGGGTATCCGCTACCGGAGGTGCAAGTAATGTTTGGGGGCACGCCACTGCTTTGGGTGCAACTACTCACACCACCCCCGCCACCGGAAATGCTCCCGTTCGTGGCGGGTTGATTTGCACTGAAGGCACCTGCATTCGGGGCCACGGTGGAGTCGTTCCACGGGCTTTCAGGAATGTAGCTGAGTGCGGTTCCATAATAATTTGTAGCCACGTTGCTGGTACCCACATACGTGGCGAAGTCGTTCAGGAGCGGATCATAATCAGTGCCGCCTACTGCGATGTTATACGCAGTAGAGGCCACTCCACTTACGGCCAGTCCGGATTGCGCGGAAGCTACAGTGGTGTCAGTCTCACAGCCGGCGGAGCCGGCATCACCCGCTGCGACGGTGACAGTAATGCCCTGAGCCGCGGCTTGCTCCCAGTCCATACTGTATGTCTCGTTACCGGCAGACCCTAAGAACTGCTCACACTCCCCGAAACTTACATTGAGGATGCTCACATTGTTGTCGGCGAGCGCGCGGCCTATTGCGAAATCGAGACCTTGCGACAAGCCAACCGTGGCAGATGTATAAAAAATAATTTTTGCGCCAGGAGCGACGCCTCCAGAGACTTCAAGGTCAAGCAGAGCCTCGAGCGAGTCGGGACCAAGACCCGGATCGTTGCCGTCGACGACGACACTTGGTTGGTTAGCACTGTAGCTCGACGGCAGGAATGCTGTGCGATAGTTGGCGATATCCTGCGCATTAATCTCAGCATCCCCCACAACGCCAATGGTCACGCCAGTCCCGTCGTAGCTCTTGCCACCAACAGAAGAACTGCTCTTCGAGTAGTTTCCGTTTAATGCCGAGTTCGGCGTGTCGTAGATAGTGGCTGCGTCTGCGGGAGTAGTAAATAGGGTGTTGCCGCCTTTCATGTTCTGCAGGGTGAGATCGGGCTTGACTCTATTTGTCTCGGGATCGAAGTGCGCTGCTCTGCCCGCGGTCACGCCCGGCTTGGGCCGGAAGTCATTCAATCGCGAGATTCCAGCAATGACTGGCGCCAGCGCGGCCGGGATCTGCGGATCGGCTGCATTGGCAAGATGCATTTCGCCGTTTATAAGATAGCGATGGATGACGGTGTTAAACGCCTGTTGGATCTGAGCCAGATTTCCAGAGAAGATGATGAAATTTCGCGCCGCGGGAACTTTCTCAACGGTGAAGCCCTGGGACTCGAGCCACCCGGTGACGGTGTTCAAATCTGCATCGCTGATTCCATACATGGACCCAAACTGCGTGGGTGTGAGCCAGTTGCGATAGTAGGCTGAGTTCGGGTTATGCAGGTCAGCGATGTATTGCTTCAGGGCGTTCTCCTGCACATCACTGCGTTTGAGAACCAGCATCATGCGTCCGGTTTCCATCGTGCCTGGCGCTGCTCCCTGATCATATTTTGCCTGCGCCCATGGATGCACATTGTTCGGAAGGGTAACGCGCACATTGGGATTGAGGGGTTCCGTAATGCGGTCCGGAGTGATACCGGACTGGTTTTGGGCCAGCGCGGGAAGCATCATTAAGGTGGCAAGCCCGAACACCACAAATGAGATCACGCACAAAGACACTGTGCGCGGCACGCGATATGAATCAGACATGATCGTCCTCTTAAACTGATCTGGGCTGGTTCTTAAATCCCACCCAACCTAATCGGAAAGGCCGAACCCCGGAAATGCACGCTCTGTTTCGTCGCAAACTTTGGCACTGCAGACGGCTTTCAAAGCCTGGGACCTTTTGAGCACGAGTCTCTACAGGGCTGTGTGTACCTATCACCCCCGCTATCTGTATAAGCGCAGATGGGCGAGTCCTGGGATCATCGGAGTCAAAAATAAATTGCGTATGAGTTAAGACATACGGTCGGGAGCCTCTGAATCGCCCAACCTCATCCGCTGCAAGAGGACGGTGACTTCACCGATTGCTCACTCTTGCCCTCATCCCATGGCCCCGAAGTATTTCACCCAAGATGGATAGATTTCGTGATCCGTTTTGGTTCCCTTTTGCGCTTTATATAGGCGGCTTCCCTCTCCATGCCCTTACTCACCTGTGACGGGGAACTCGGGGCCGGGAAGTTCCCCCCGAGTTCCCCGCTACTAATCCACCCGGAAGACCCAAACTGAACCGCGATGCGTGCATTGGACTGCACGCGCGGCTTGAGAATTTTTGCACTTGTCCGGCATGGCAACCCGACAAAGTGGATGGCCGCACGCCGCAGCATTTGCGGGTTCTAACACCGCAAAGAACTGATCGAATGAAACCTTCAAAGTGCGCCTTGAGTCGGGCTTACTTTACAGCGAGAGACACCGTCCCCGTTTGCGTAATGTCGCCGGAAGTACCCGTAACAGTAATGACGTACGAACCTGCCGTGGTCCCGGCATTCCCTCCTCCTCCACCGCCTCCAGCTCCGCCTCCACCCTCACCACCGTTGCCGCCCCCGCTGCAACTGAGTGCGCCTCCGACAATGTAAAAGAGCAGTACGAGCACTCCGAGAGTGCTGCACCACCGCCGCCGCCGCGCTGGAGTGCCAATGAGCAGGACGTAAGCGAGGGCTGTGCCGCCCACGAGCGGCCGGAATGACCTTCCGAGCCCATTGAGAGCGGAGCTGGCTGCAGTGGTGTTCACCGTGAGGGTTGCTGTTTGCACCGCAGTTCCGCTGATGGTTACGGAGGCTGGAATGTCGCACGTCGCAGGATCGCTTGCGGCTGCGGGAGTAATGGCGCAGGTCAGACTAATTGTGCCAGTGAATCCACCCGATGGCGTCAAGGTGATCGCGGATGTGTTTCCCGCCGTCGCCCCGGGAGTGACGGTGACGGCTGGGCCAGTGATGGAGAAGTTAGGGTGAGGCGGCGGTAGGTCGATGGTATAAAGCGCGCTGGCAATGGGACTGGTGGAGTAGCCGCTGGCGGTGGCGATCGCATTCAGCGTTTCGGTAGACGAAACGGTAATTGGGCTGCTATAGACGGTCGAGCTCGTGGTCGGAGTACTTCCGTCGGTGGTGAAGTAAATGGTGGCGTTCGGAGTGGTGTCAGTGATTGTTACCGTTTGCGCTGCCGTGTAGGTGCCCGCCACCGGGCTGAAGGCGGGCTCGGCCGCAGGAGTGACAGCCACGTATTTCCAAAGGTCGTTGAGGTACCCTCTGGAACCAGCGGTGTTGTTGCCCCCGAAGATCCAGATATTCCCTTTCTGGTCGGCCCAGCTGTTCGCAAATCGAGCGCCGGGAGTGTTGGTATCAGCGGGGATGCGTAAGGTGCCATACACGGTGAGGCCGCCGTTGTTTACCCCGTTCATCCAGCCCCACTCGCTGGTGGAAGTGTTGAATTCCCAGAGCGCGTCGGAGCTGATAATTCCATCCGGGGGAAGGCCGAACCCGCCGAACAGCCAGAAGTTGCCAATGCTGTCCGTGACACCGGTTGCCCCGTACAGGGCGCCGGGAAGGTTAGCGGCCGCCAGTGTTCCTTCTATGCCTGAAAAGCCCAGCGTGCTGAAACTCAGGTAGCCACCCATCCACGCCCATTCGCCGGTGGAGGTCTTGAACTCCCAAAGGTCGTTGAGAGCTCCATGAAAGCCGAACTCATCGACGCCGTAGCCGCCAAAAAGCCAGAAGTTGCCCATAGGGTCCGACCAGCCCATGGAAGCGGTGCGGCCCGCTGGAATATTGGCGGGAGCGAATACTCCCAAGGGCCCGGCGACACCCTGGATGCCGTAAAATGTCCCGGGGTTGTCGAAGTTCAAGAGTGTGGTGCCGCCATCGACCCATGTCCATTCGCTGGTGGCAGGGCTGAACTCCCAAAGGTCGCCCAGGTCGCCGATATCCTGCTGGGAATCGGTACCGTTGCCCCCGAATAGCCAAAGATCGCCACTTTTATCGACCCATGTGACGCTAGAGATCCGGCCACCCGGAATGTTCGTGGCAGAGGGCACACCTAAACTTCCGTAGGTTGGAGGACTTGCGCAGACAACGCTCTGGTTGCAAACCGTTCCTACGATGCTGCTGCCGCTCGCCCAGGTCCATTGCCTGGTGGAAGGATTGAACATCCAAAGGTCGTTGAGGTATCCCGTGTTTCCAGCGGAATCGAATCCGAATCCTCCGAATAGCCAAAAATTACCGCTTCCGTCCGTCCAGCTGTCTGCCGAATAGCGGCTTCCCGGCAGGTTGCCGGCAGCAGGCTTGCCCAGCGTGCCGTAGACGCCAGAGAAACCAAAGGTGGGAGAGGATACGGTGCTGTTTCCGCCCATCCAGGTCCATTGATTTGTAGAAGTATTGAAATTCCATAGATCATTGAGGTCGGCGAACGTGCCCGCCGAGTCGAAGCCACTTCCTCCAAAGAGCCAGAGGTTGCCGGCCTTGTCTGTCCAGGTGGCCGCCGCGCTCCGGGCGCCAGGAACGTTTGTATCCGCAGGTGTGCCGAGTGTGCCGTACTCGCCGGGTTGACCGCAATTTAGTTGCTCCGATGAACAGGGCGCAGAAGTGTTGCTGCCGCTCATCCACGTCCATTCGCCGAGGGCTGGATTTGGCCAGATAGAGTAGGTTGCGCTCGCTACGTTGCTGTTCGCGTAACCCGCCGCCACAGCGATAGCCGTGACGGTTTGCGATGCGGCGATGGTGATGGGGCCGGTATACAAAGTGGAACTGGTGGACGGGACTTCGCTCGACGCGTCTTCAAATTGTTCGCCGATGATGTAATAGATGGCAGCTCCGGGAGTGGTGTCGGTGATGGTCAACGTCTGGGTTGTGGCGTAAGTTCCGCCGGCCACGCTGAAGACCGGGAGGGCGGCTAGTGGCAAATTGACTGTATATACCGCTGTTGCCACGGAGCTATTCGTATATCCAGGGGCGACGGCAGAGGCCTCGATGGTCTCGCTCGCGGAAACCACGATGGGAGCGGTATACGGAATGGCGGGGGTATTTCCGTTGACAAGGTAGGAGATGGTTGCTCCCGGTGTGGTGTCAGTGATGGTGACCGTCTGCTCGGAGATATAGGTTCCTGTACCCGGTGATATGACGGGCGTAGCAGCCGGGCGCAGGCCTGTACTGGGGGGCTGGAACTGCCAAAGGTCGTTGAGCAAGCCGTAGTTACCCGCCGAGTCGTAACCAGTGCCCCCGAATAGCCAGAACTTGCCGGTGCTGTCGGTCCAGCTGATGGCAGACGCGCGGCCGCCGGGTGTATCTCCGAAGGCGGCGGTTCCTAACGTGCCATATTGGCCGGGATGAGGTCCCTCGCTGGAAGGGAACGTCTCACTGCCGGTCATCCACGCCCATTCGCCAATGGAAGGCTGGAACTCCCAAAGGTCGTTGAGATCGCCATAGAAATTTGACGTGACCGAATCGTAACCCCAGCCGCCAAAGAGCCACAGATTGCCTTGCTTGTCAGTCCAGCTGACGGAGTGGTAGCGGCCGCCGGGCGTATTTTGCGCAGCGGGCACCTGTAACGTGCCATAAACGCCACCCTGCCCTGGAAAGAGTTCACCGGCGCTTATGGTTTCGCTGCCCGCCATCCATGCCCATTGATTGCTTGTTGGTTGGAACTGCCAAAGGTCGTTGAGCCAGCCGTAGGTATTGGCCGAATCGTCGCCATCCCCCCCGAAGAGCCAAACGTGACCACTGCTGTCAGTCCAACTAACGGCGCCTTCGCGGCCACCAGGCAGGTTTCCGGCGGCGAAGACCCCCAAGGTACCGTAGACGCCGGGTTCGCCGGTCACATTGAAGAGGACAGTGCTGACACCCGCCATCCATGCCCATTCGTTGGAGGAGGGATTGAACTCCCAGACGTCGTTGAGAATGTTGTCATTGTCGTTGGAAGGAGCGCCAACTCCCCCAGCCAGCCAGAGATTGCCTTGGCCGTCAGTCCAACTAACCCCGCCCACTCGGCCTCCCGGCATGTTTCCCGGGGCGGGTGTCCCCAACGTCCCGTATATGCCGGGCTGCCCTAGGAAATTAACGGGAACTGTGGTGCTGCCGCCCATCCACGCCCATTGATTCGTAATGGGGTTGAACTCCCAGAGGTCGTTGAGGTAACCGAATCCGCCTGCAGAATCGTACCCGTCACCGCCGAAGAGCCAGAAGTTCCCGCCGGCGTCCGTCCAGGTGAAGGCATTGCTGCGACTGCCCGGAATGTTTCCTGTCGCAGGGGTCCGCAAGGTGCCGTAGACGCCAAGCTGGCCCGGGTTAGCACCGGAGGCCTTCGTGCCGCTACTCAACGAGTTGCTTCCGCCCATCCACGCCCAGAGGTGAGTGGTGGGGTTGAATTGCCAGAGGTCGTTAGGGTAACCAACGGTGCCCTGCGAATCGTAGCCGAATCCGCTGAAAAGCCACAGATTGCCCTTGCTGTCAGTCCAACTTGCCGCTCCCGCTCGACCGCCCGGGGTGTTACCGGAGGCGGGAGTCTGCAATGTCCCGTAGACGCCCGACAGGCCGCAGTTGGGGAAATTGGATGTGCAGACCGGCAGGGTATTGCTTCCTGCGATCCACGTCCATTCGTTCGTCTGCGCATTCGCTGCGCGGCCCAGCAAGCCAAGCACCATTACGGCTACAGAAAAGAATTGCCGGTTGCCGAATCCCCGTTTCCAATGAGAAGTCCTCGCAACGGTCATAAGCGGTCCTGCAAAACGAATCCTCGACAAGTTTTCACACGCCTTCTCATGCAGGTTCCATCGTTCGGTTGGCTGGGGGACGGCAGTGCTCTGTTCAGACAGAAGAGGTATGATCGCCTTCAATTTAAGAGCACGGATGCAGCGGTTTGGGTGCACCAGGGCACAATATACCGAGGGGGAACTCGGGGGGGGGGCGGGAAGTTCACCAGTCATTAAGCAGTAGTAACCTAACGTCTGGCTCAGGAATTCATCAGAAGCCGAAATCAAGATCTGATCGTCTTGTATCCGGGCGCGGTTTGGCTGGTCAGCCGCCTTTCTGAGGAACCAATCGCCGGTCCATCAAATCTTTAAAGGCATGGACAAACTCCTGTGTGCCCAAAGGCCGGCCCGTATGCGTGCAATGCCGGATTGAGGCTAACTCAGTTTCCGTTTCCCCCGCCGCCAGATACTCCCGCCAGCTGGCGTTTGTCCGACGATCCTGCCATATACGTCTTCCTTCCTGCAATAGGAGTTGAGAAGCGCGGCAGATTTCTAGGATGACCTCAAGCGAGGTCGTATCCGTTTGTTGAACATCGCAAATACCCCGTAGCCGATCATGACGCCGAATGCGTTCAGTATTATGTCGTCAATATCGAAGATGCCTACGCGGAACACCACTTCCATTCCTTCCATGGCAAGGCCAACGGCAATTGCGAGAACGAGCGACTTTTGCCATGTCATGCTCCAATAGACGACCGGAGCGAGAAATCCCACTGGCATAAACGGAACGATGTTCCCTACTAGATTCACCATCGCAATCAAGTGATTCGTCCGACCGCTCAGCAAAGGGAAGATGGTCTTGAACGGTGTGAAGTTGCCGGGACCAGTATGGGGGCCGTTGAACTTGAGCCTCAGATGTCCGATGTGAATGATGGGTGCGGCCTTGAACACCACGAATTTGATCAGGATCGCGCTATAGGCGAGGAGAGCACATGCTGCGATCCAACGCTTTCGTTTCACGTTCATGCCAAACTCCTCAACAGCGCTGGCGACTCGTAGAATGAGTTTCAAATCATCGACCAGATGGTAAATGACCGAATAACTCAAGCCAGGAGGCTGGTGGTTGATCCTGATCGGCTTCTGTTTACTGATGTGCTCCAGTTCAAGTGGACGAGTAACCGGCTAGTCGGAAATCTGGCAAGCCGTTGATACGCGCGGGTGCGCAAGTGTACGAGATGCCGATTCAGCCAAGTGGCGAGAGCACGTTTTTCGGTACTGATCGAAAGTTTGCTGGATATTACGAAGTCTGTCGCATCGCCATTCCAGATGAAAAAGAACTGCTGCTCTAATCTCAGTAAAATTCTTATAACGAAAGGCAAACGTGAACAGGCGATGAAAACTGACGCGTCACCCACTGCCGAAGAAGCGGGCCATGTCTTGTGCTGCGGTTGGTGATTGAAGCATGGCTGCAGTTTCGGCAGACTCCCGGGCGATAGCGCTGGTGCGTGCGAACATTTCGGCTTCGTACGCGGCAAAGGCAGTGGTGGGGTTCTCGACCATGGCTAATGCCAGCTTGGCTCCGTCGAGCATTGCCTGATTAGCCCCTTCGCCGACGGGCGGCATGAGGTGTGCGGCATCGCCGACCAAGGTTACGCCAGGAGTCGGCTGCCATCTCAAGCCAATCGGAAGCACTTTGATTGGACGAGGAATAACCGGTCCATCACACGCGTAGAGCAAGGCGATCAGGTCTGTGGACCATCCCGACAGTACTTCGGCCAGAGCAGCTCGGGCTCTCGGCGGATCTTCAAACGGAATGCTCCTGAGCGCGACCGCATCTCTTTCTGCATTTAGGGTGAGATACACGCGGACGCGGCCGTGGGCATTGCGCTGCGTTCCCAAGCTGCGTTGATCGGCGAGTACCCAGAATGAGCCGCGGCCAATCATCTTCGCGATCTCCGGGTGGGTGCGGTCCACGTCCGCAATGCTCAGTTCGATGAGGGTATCCCCTGTCAACTCGGGAGCTACGTCGGTTAGCAGCGGGCGTACCCGCGAATGAGCGCCATCGGCACCGACCAGGAGGTCGCAGACTTCCATGCTGCCGTCTTCAAGTTCGAGTTCGTAGCGTTCGTCTGCAAGAGGCCTGCAACGCACTAGTCGCCGTCCCCAGCGAACCGTATCGTCAGGAAGAGAGTCGAGCAAAATCTGTCGCAGGTCCGCGCGGTCAATTTCTGGTCGATTAGGCGGTGCGTCTTCAGGAGTGATTTTGTCGACCAGCACGTGCCCGTTCCGATCGGCGATTCGCAGATCTTCACCCTCCGCGCGCATATGCGTCCGGAACTCTCCGTCGAGTCTGGCTTCGTGTAGAGCAAGCTGGCCCGACTCAGCATGGATGTCGAGAGTGCCCCCTTGAGTTCGTGCCTCTGGCGAGACTTCGCTTTCAAAGACAACAGCACCGACGCCGTGTACGTTGAGCACGCGGGCCAAGGTTAGTCCGCCAAGACCCGCACCGACGATGGCTAACCGCGGTGTCGCTTCCATTCGTCAATTTTAGTTGCAGATAATCGATTAATGCAGCATTCCGGTAAGTGCCATTTTCCACAGCGGCCTGAATGTTTAGGTGCGCCGAGCAAAGCAGCACCGTGTTCACCGGATGCGCGCCGAGCTTTGTCAGCGGTTTCCGATTGATCTGTACGTTGGCACTAGAAGGTCAATTTGTCTATAGATGGCCGCTAACACCGAGTCGTCTAGTGCTTACCAATCAGCTCGGTCTCAAGTTGCCGAATAACCGGCTTGGCGGAAATCTGGCTTCCCATTGGTCCGAGACCTGCCAATTGTAAGAGCTGCCGACTTTTCGTCCAAGTGGAAGGCCCCATTGGAAATCAGTGAAGACTAGGGCGTTTGAGGACTAATAAAGCGAGTCGGTGCGGATGGTTGTTTGCGTCTCGGAACCTCTTAGCTTCGCGAGCCGCGGGAATGCTTTGGGTAGACGAGCGACTCGGCGGTTTTTCGCCGACTGACTTTATTATTCATGTCGCAATGCCTGCACTGGCTGAATGCAGGACGCTCTGCGCGCAGGGCCCCAGCCGGCTAAGATTGCAACCAGCGTTAACAGCAAACCTGCGCCTGCGAGGGTTAGTGGATCGGTGATAGCACGCCTCCTTTGCTAGTCCACAGGAGGTACTCTACTGGCAGTTTCTGAAGCCGTGTCTGGATTGACGCCAATACCCACGCCTATGCACAACCAATAGCCGAACCAATGAAGAGGTCTCATTCGTGTGCCCCTACGACGCTTCTGGATCCCCGTGATTCGATACTGAACGGACTATACTCGGTCCTGATTGCTCCCCCGCCTCATTTCGTGCTCAACAAAAGGACCAGGACAAATGAAAGACAAACAGATCTCACCTTTCGCGGTATCGTGCCTGACCGCTCTGCTCTGCGTCACATGCGCGCACCAAACCCACGCGCAGCAGACGGAAAAGGCCCCAGGTCTTCCTGGGAATAGCTCGGAGACGCTGGGCTTTTCGTCTGGGCGACTCGATCGTCTTCACGCAGCTATGCAACGCGAGGTGGATCAGAAAGAGCTTGCCGGAGTTGTGACACTTCTTGCGCGCCACGGCAAAGTGGTCGAGGAGCGAGAATATGGCAAGAAGGATATCGCCAGAGCCACACCCATGACGGCGGACACCATCTTCCGCATCTTCTCCATGACCAAGCCGGTTACCGGCGTTGCCATGATGATCCTCTACGAAGAGGGCAAATGGAGGCCTTCGGATCCCATCTCGAAGTTCATCCCCGAGTTCGCCCAACTGAAAGTCTTCAAGGGCCTCGATCAGAGCGGAAACATGATTCTGGAAGACCCCATCCACTCTCCCACCATGCGTGAGCTGATGAGCCACACCGCGGGCTTCACCTACGGGATCTTCGGGCACACGCCGGTCGACAAGATGTACCAGGACGAACACGTCCTGCAATCCCAATCCCTTCAGGTGATGATCGGCAAGCTGGCGAAAATTCCGCTGCTTTACCAGCCGGGGACTCGCTGGGAATACAGCGTTTCCATGGATATCCAGGGCTATATCGTTGAGAAATTGTCGGGCCTTCCCTTGCCCGATTTCATGCTGCAGCATATATTCGGGCCTCTCAAAATGAAAGACACAGGCTTCTATGTTCCCAAAGAGAAGTGGGACCGTTTTGCAACGCTCTACGAAGGGGACGAGAAAGGCGCGATGGTCGCCAGCAGGCCAGACGGCCGTTTTGTGACGCCGCCTATCATGCCTTCGGGCGGCGGAGGCCTGGTCTCTACGGCGCAGGATTACATGCGCTTCGCTCAGATGCTTCTGAACCGGGGCGAACTTGACGGCGAGCGCATCCTCTCGCCGGCCTCGGTCGCGCTCATGACCGCAAACCATCTTGCCCCCAGACTGATGACAGGCGAGTTCTCCGTTGGGCCAGAGACTATCCGCCCGGGCATGGGGTATGGCTACGATTGCGCGGTCTTCACCGATCCGCTCGAAGCTGACGAAGTTGTGGGAAAAGGCACGTTCTTTTGGCTCGGAGCGGCCGACACCTGGTTCTGGATCGATCCCACGAACGACCTGATCTTTATAGGCATGACGCAAAGAATGTTTGGTCCCGGGCAACCCGATGTGGAGCAACTTAGCCGTCCGGTCGTTTATCAGGCGCTAGTCAAGCCGAAGATGTGATCCGCGTACGGTGGAATCACTTCCGTGGGATCGCAGATTCGGAAGTCGTCAGGTCCCGTCATACGACTGATGCAAAAATCGCCAATGCACTGATCAAGAACTGATTAGTGGGTGCCCTCTGATTCGCGTATCACCAAAGCATCAGGTAAACTTTCCGTCCGCCCCCCAGTTCCCTAGATTGTCATCTTTACTATTGAAAAATCATCATCCAGGTCTTGCGAGCCGTGGACGTCTTGAGCGAACTGGAGGAGTTCTTCCAGTTCCGATGCGCCTTCCGGAACTGCGCGGGTGAGGACTTCTTCGAAAGCTTCGAATTCCAGTATGGTCCCGTCCGGCCGTATGATTTCGTAAGCGCCGTCGCTGAAGACGAACAGCCGCGCAGGGCCGGCGAGAGTACACTCCTTGCGCTCGTAAGTGGCGACCGGCAAAAAACCCACAGGACAACCAACGGCCGGCAGCGACTTCGCTTTGCCGCGCTGTTCTCTTGCACCGCTCACCAGAATTGGTGGTGGGTGCCCGGCGCTTGCATAGCGCAGCCTTCCTGTAGGACGGTGGTAGACGCCGTACCAGATGGTGAAATAGAGACCGTCTTGACTTTCCATCTGGAAAGCCTGATTCAACGAGCCCAGTACCGCTTCCGGTATACGGAAATCGGTGTTCTGCAACGCGCCGGACCGCAGCGTATTCGTCACCGTAATGGACAGCAACGCCGAACCGACGCCGTGTCCGCAGACGTCCAGCAGGTAAAGGGCAAAGTGCTCGCCATCGATCCAGTGATAACCGAAGGAATCTCCTCCCAGTTCCGTGGAAGGAACGAAGAGCCACTCAACGGCGAAAGGCTCCGCGACGGGCGCCGGCAAGAGCGCAAGAACATAGCGCTCGGCATCGTGCAATTCCTGCTGCAGCCGATTGTGGATGCGTAGAAGCTCATCACGGGATTCGGCCAAGTCGCGGTGGGTCAGCGTCAGCTCCTTGTGCGCGGCATCGAGCTTTGCAATGAGGCGTGCCTCGCGCTGGCTCAACAGCGTCATGTCGTACGCCTTCTGCTGGATTTTCCTGGCATGGTCATGTTCCACAGTCACGTCGAGGAGCACGACCCACGTCATATCTTCGTCGGCAAAAAGATGAACGTCCGCCACACTTCCGCCAGGCATCCCCACGGACTCTAAAAGAAAGGGTGTTTCCGCTAAGGGCAGCAGACCTTCCAGGAATGGCAATTGATCGGACGCAGAATGCTGGAGCTTTAGATCCGCCAGTCCGTAGTATTCGAGCTCTCCGCCTGCTTTGATCAGGACCAGTTCGTTGTTGATGAGAAGATGGGCTATGGAACGCTGGGACTTAACGAGGAACAGCAGCCATTCTGAAATGCGGTCCGGTATATCTAGCATCGGTCACGACACCATGCGCTTCGCGAGCGCCTGAAATGCTTCTTCCACTCCTTCACCGGTCTTGGCGCTGGTCCGGAGAACTTCGTGTCCCGCGTCCTTCAGGTCTTCGAGGGACTGTTCCGGGAGGTCCCAGTCCTCCTTCAGATCCGTCTTGTTGAAAAGGAACAGAAAAGGGACCGAACCTATTTCCGAAGTCACCAGGGCCTGTATCGACTTGGCAACTTCGAGGGTTTCACCCCGCGTGACATCGACGACCAGGAGATATCCCGCAGCGCCGCGAAGATAGCTTGTGCGTATTCCGGTAACGCCGTCCTCGCCCGCAATATCCCAGAGGATAAGAGCGACCTCCGCGGCGCCAACGCTCACCATCCTCTTCTCGATCTTGACGCCAACGGTGGTCAAGTATGCGTCGGAAAAGATACTTTGCACATAGCGGCGAACCAGGCTGGTCTTACCGACTCCGAAGCCCCCCAACAAACAAACTTTCTTCTGCAGCATAAAGATCTCTACTCGCTGGCAATCACGGTGAATGTCACTCTCCGATTCATCGCGGCGGTTGCTTTGCCGTTGGGAGCCAACAAGGGTTCGAGTGGGCCGGCGCTGCGCACGGTCAGCAGTTCCGGAGCGATGCCCCGCGCCTTAAGCATCGAGCGGACAACCTCGGCGCGAGCCGCGCTGAGGGATAGGTTCGCCGTTTCGTTGCCGACGGCATCCGCGTGGCCGGAAATCATCATGCGAGCAGAGAAACCAAGACGCTTGGTCACGCCCATCAGTTGGCGGAACTCGTCGGCAACAGCATCCAGCGTGGCGTCCTCGCCCCGCGCGGGCCGGTCTGCATTGGAATCGAACGCAATAATATGCCCCTGGATCGCATTGCGCAGACGAATAAATTCCGGATCCTGAATGTCGCGGAGAGCGCTGAGATCGACCTTAGGAGAACCCGCGGGCAGCGCTGCGACCAGCGTTCTCGCCCGCTCGACCCAGTACTGTGGAACGCTTCCCGTGGCTTCGACCGTGTCGCCCTTCAATGACAAAGAGACTGAGGGCGGAGGATTGAGACTGGCAGCAAGACGCCGCAGAACGATCGCCGGGTTCAGCGCCTGGTACGACTCCCAGTGAAAGGCGACACGTTTGGAATCCAGACGCGACTGCGACAGCAACACGGCGGGATCGGCGGCCAGGGGATCACGCAAACCGGAAATTTGCCATTTTCCGTTGCGCAATTCCGCGTTGGCGACCACGATGCCTGGCTCCTCACGCAGCCGCTGAACATACGCGTCGACGCGAAGCCGGACAATTGTCCGCTGAATCACCCACCCGCCGGCCAGAAGCAACAACACCAGGGGCAAGATCCAGAGCCAGGGGGACAACCGCGTTTCGCGCGGCCGTTCCTGTTGCTGCAGGTCACGTTGCAGTGGCGTGACCAGGTCCCCCAGAGTTGCGGAGTCACCTTGGAATTCTTCCAACTGACTCCGGTATTGGTCGTGAATGTTGGTCAGTGTTTCGCGCAGTGCCGCATGCAGCGATTCGGGCGGATTGCCCCGAATGACGGCGGCAAGGAACGCGAATGGTCCCTCTTCGCACCACAACAGCACGTCGCCAAGCCGCAGGGTATCGATGCCGCCTCCCCCGCTCTTATTGGTTCCCTCGAACGAGTCGCGCACGAAGTCCTGGATGGCCGACAGCATGCCAGAAACCAGCTGGGGATCCTGTGAGGTCACCTCCGGCGCCGCTACGTGCTCGATGAGAAGGCCGGTCTTACGGTGAATTAAGAAGACGTGCTCGACGCGGAACTGCACCGTGTGTTTGAGCACCACGTCGGCGAAGCTGCTTCCGCTGCGCAACGCCTCCAGACGCCACCTCAATCCCTGCCACGAGAAGCTGTGCTTGAACGCCTGGTTCAGGCGTTGCAGCGTACCGTCAAGAGACTCGGCGATGGATTTACGGACCACCGATCCCATCAGGGGGTAGAGGATGCCAACCAGGGTGCCTGGATTTTTACGGATCGATGCCTGGGTCGCCAGCTCCAGGATTGGCGCCAGCGCCTTGGCCAGTTGCTCGTCTCTCGCTCCGGCAAGGGTGAAGGCGTCGGCCAGCACGGAGCTGACGGCTCCAGCGAACTGCCGCGGATCATCAAACTTTTGCTGCAGCCTGGCGATCGCGGCTCGATCCTGCTCGAGAATCAAGCTGCGCAGCGCCTCCAGTTTCGGATCCCCTTCGAACTTGGGGAGCGCCGTCGCCAGGTCGTGATCCAGGCTGCGCGCTACCTCAAATAGCAGCACGGCGAGCCGTTTGGCGCGGGCATCATCAGGCTGTAAGAACGGGGGATCCGAACTGTCCCTGTCGAGCAGGGAAACACTAGAACTCACGGTGTCTCCGATCGCGATATTCCGTTCAAAACCGGCGTGGGGGCGGCCCACTCGGTTCAGGCTCGCTGGCCGCCTCCGTTCGCCTTAGCCGTCGTGTCCTGGTTGAGGCATCGGGCAATTTCAACGAATAGCCCGGCCAGCAGACTGCGGTCGGTTTTGACATGCATCAGTTCAGCAAGCATCCGCTCTATGGCCGCGCGCGTGTCGTCGGTCCGTCGCCGGCTCTCTTCGCGCAACGTTTGCGATTCGTGGCTCAATCTCTCAGTGAAGTCCCGGTCCTGGCTGGCCAGTTGGTCGGCGACCTTGCTGAGGTGCTTCTCCAAGCCCTGGATCTGTTCCCGAAGGCCGCGGCCCAACTCCTTGTCCGCCTCCCCGCGATGATCCTGCTCCTGCCGAATCTGGCTGGCTAACGATTCCAGCTGTTTCTTCACCGAGGACTCCATGCTCTGAATGGCGCGACTGGACTCGGCTTCCATATCGCGCATCTTTTGTAGAAAGCGCTCTTCCATGACCGCGAAACGGCGGTCGTAGTCCTGCATCTGGTTTCCGAAGAGCAACTCGCGGATTTTATCGACTCCCGGTGCGTCGCTCATGGACGGGGCGTTGTTGAGTGCTTCCTGTGCAGCTTTGATAGTCTGCGCAGTGATGGTCGGTGCTAATTCAGCTTTTGCAGCCATGATCTTCTTCCCCTTAAAGGACGTAGTTAACGTCGAATGAAAAGATTGCTTGCTCAACTTATTCTGCAGCTTGCTGGTCTGTACTTTCTTCATAGGTAGTGGCAAGAGCTGGGTCAATCGAAAGTCCAGGGTTTGGGGTGTGCCCTGAAAGTGGTGCAATTCAGTCCGAAAACTGACGAGCGTCTGTATACCCCAGGCGCTGGTTCTAGCGTCTTCAGGACTGGCAGCGGCCGTCACTCCGAGCCCATAGTTTTCGCAAGGCGCGAGTTTAAAGCGCTTGTTTTTGAATGTCAAGGCTTAATTCCAACCTGAAATTTCACAGGGGTAGAACGCATAAAATTCACCTCAAAAAAAATCACAAGGGCGGCGACGAAGGTGGCGGAAACGATAGGGCCTGCAATTCGCGACCTTCACGCGGAAGTGGTGAGCTAAGTGCAATGAACAAAGAGCAGTTCGAAACGATACGTGGATGGATGTATCTCCATGAAACTCTCACTCAACGCCAAGTCCTGTTTAAAGGTGTGGCAATGCTCAATGAAAAGGAAGACGACATAAATCTGACTGGGGGAACTCGGAGACGGACTGGTTCACCAGTCATCAACCAGTAGTAACCAAACGCCTGGCTCAGGAATTCATCAGAAGCCGAAATCAAGATCTGATTGTCTTGTATCGAACTGGGAACCCCGCTGATCAAACAGCAAGGACTGAGCGTCGTCACCAATGTGAAGGCAGCCTATCCTGACAAGCTCGTGTTTGCAGACATGAAGACGATGGACGCCGGCGAGCTGGAAGCTGATTTGGCGTTCGACGCGGGCGCGGACATCATGACCGTGTTGGGCACGGCCGGCGACAGCACGAGGAGTGGCGGACGCTCGGATAGACAATACCATTTGAGCCTGCGCACAAGAGCGCGTTAGCCAGTGCCTGCGATGCACCGTAGCATTGTGGGATGGGACCAGGCTGCAGGCAGGCTTGCGACTCATTGGAGTCAAGACAATGAAATTGACCGGAGAAATCGCTGAGAGAGTCCCGATAGTCAAAAGCGTACTGGCCAGTCAATCGCGCATCTTCGAGGAAGCGTCTGTTGTGAAAGGCCACTTCTGCAACTGAGGTCTCAAGTTCCACGCCTGCGTACCAGGCACCGGGCTGCGGACTGTGAAATCGGCCGCCGTGCGGACCGTGGTGGGAAAACGCGGCGTTGACGATGTGGGCTTCAGGAACACCATACAGTAATTCGCCCGGGCCGATGGCGTTGTTGCCACCGCCCTCTGCGATTGTACGTTCGTTTGTTGCGGCATCAAGTTCGCTTAAATCGGCGAGGACTTCTGGTGGAAGAGACAGCGTTTCAAGAACGGATTCTTTCCGATGCATTCCGATTCTCAACAGTGCCTTAATATTGCGAGTTGATAGTGTTCTTTCACGCCGTTAACACGGGTTCAAATCCCGTCGGAGACGCCAACAACTCACAACTGTTCTCCGAAATC